>Ga0099823_1006268_pt1 | contig 11990 bp, 5 predicted proteins | sample CowpearedBW_FD_76831 | JGI IMG/M metagenome (GOLD analysis project Ga0099823, IMG submission 76831) | Root nodule microbial communities of legume samples collected from California, USA - Cow pea red BW | ecosystem: Host-associated > Plants > Roots > Nodule | place: USA: California | collected... | reverse complement strand
GCTACATCTAACCCCAACAAAAATGGGTTTAGCTCTCCATTGTCATGGAGAGCTCAAGCTTACAAAATGAAAAATGGAAGAGAAAGAGATACAAAGAGGAAGATGGAGTTGTTCCCACAAGCCTTAGCACTCCTCCAAGCTCTCCTAATCGCGTTGCTCGAGCTCCAAAATGTCCAAGATCTGTTTGCCCTCGCAAAAACAGAAGAAAAAGAGCCAACTTGCCACATCAGCGAAAACGGGCGCCTGGCGAAAGGGTCTCACCGCCAGGCGCTAGCCATCAAACAGGGGGCAAATTTCCCATCTACCGCCCGGCGGTGGCCAGGTGCCACCAGGCGGTGACCAGCAGTGGCGCCTGGCGCTGGCGGCCTGTTGCGCCTGGCGCTGTCTCTTTGTCACCGGGCGCTTCCTGTTGATATTTTTGCTCTTCTCCTTGCTATTTCGGGTCACTCATTTGTCTGGACTTTTGAAGCAAAGCTTCTAATCTACAAAAAGGACACAAAAAATGGGGATTAGTAGTATATTTAGATCAATGTAACCCACAATGTATTTATTTACAAAAGTAAGGTAAAATTGAGGATTGAGTAGGTTAAAAGCTTTGGAAGAGATGATTTTGCTAATGAAATATAGCTTGGATAATGGTAAAAATTAACATTATCAGTACTGTGTACCTTCATATCCAAATTTTCGTACTCTCTGGATATTTATGTATATGGCATTTTATTAAATTGAATTTATCTATTTAATTGGGACTTTACATAAAAACAATCAATGTGGATTTGAAAATTACTCTACGATTAAAACTTATTGATGTTTGATGATTGTTAATTAAGGCTATTTGAATATTCAATCAAATTAGAATGTTTGAACAACTAACATAGTGATGTGAAAAACATATTAAGAGTAAAATTTGAATAAAGTTGATGAAAAATGTGAGATCATGAATACTGGTAACCAAGTTGAAAAGGGTAGTTCAAATTCATTAGATTGGGAAGTAAAAATAACTTTTAGTTAAAATATCTTTTATAAGATTATATTAAATTCGAATAAAACATTTTCAAACAAATGAACCGAAGAAAGTAAGGTAGAAGAAAGTAAGGTGATTACCAACATATTTTAAATAAAATACTTTTCAAACAAAACAAAACAACAACTATCGTAATATGCAACAAGATTTATCAGAATGTCCAACAACAATTTATCATCTTTGGGAAATGAAAGTGAGAAATACTCATCTACACAAAAGTTCGTGTGGTGTCAAAGTTTGGTTTGTGTGGTAACTAACACAACTGAGTCCATGTATCCAAAGTTTTATTGACGGTGAATCACGTAAGTGTGTTTCATTAAGATGAATGACAGTACAAATAAGAAGTACTTGTCTAAAGGGACTCACACTTAAGGGAAAGATTATTGAGAATCTAAGTGTGAGTCTAAGTTTCATATTGAGTAAAATAAAAAAGTTGAACACCATATAAGAATAAAGATCCATAAAATAAATTCATCGTCTTAAGTTTTTGAATTAACAATAATGTCTCTTATGCGTGAATTGGACTCATGTCTCATTGGTGTTGGACCCATAAATGATATTAAAGTCAGTTTAATCTTGGTAATTGACTCATACAAATACATTATGGTCTCTGTATAAAAAATCTTCTTAACAAGGATTTGGATGGAAGGTGGTGCCTTTCTTTTATGTACATAAATAATTAGAGATCACATGTAAATATTTTCGAATTAATTTGTAAATTTTCATCAACGATATAATAGTTTATAAAATGTATGGCAGTGTAATTTAATCTCTTCTCAATGTACTCAACAATATAAGAAAGTTAATCCTCATGGTCTTTATTATTTTTTAATCCAATATTTAAATGTGAGTTATTGGAATTGATCTCTTATATATGCTTAAGGAACATCTCCACACGGCGTGTTTGGTGTTAATTTACCTTTGAAACTGGTTTGTTTTGTTTTCTTGGTCTTTTCTCCGTTTAGCATTGAAAATGAAGTCTTTAATGAATTAGCTGGAACTTGCTCAAAGGTAAAAGATGAACAAAGGTTTCGAAAGAATTAATGAAAATACTTTTGTTGTTTGGCTTGTTTCATGGTTATAGAATCACTGGTCATAACTTGTTACGATAGTGGTTACTAAAAACAAACGGTGAAAACAAAGACATAAAAACTAGACAACCACGTCCCAGCTTATGCAGGTCATAAGTTCCCACAGTAGGATCTCTATTGGTCTACTCATGTTAAACCAGATGATATTTCTTCTTGTATTACTCAACTCCATTCTTTAGAGTAAGGTTTTTAAATTTATATTTTGTAAATAACAAATCTAGCTGAAAAAATCTTATTAAAGATAAATTTATCGATTGGAAATATAAGATTTTTAAATTCATCTTATTAGACATATGTCAAGAAAAATAATTTTATGTTTGTTATAAGATTTGTAGTTGTATTTGACCTTTTTGTTATAATGTTTGTGGGTGTAGAAGAAAAAACTAAATATTCAGAATTTTTAATCCATAGTAGGCTCATTCAAATTAATTTATGTCTATTTAAATTGATCATTTTAAACTAAAATTCATATTTTTAGTTTAATCCAATTAATTAAATGTAAATTAAAAATAAGTTGAATAACTTCTACAATTTAAAAAATTATATAAAATCATTGTTTATTTTAATAAATTATATAGTCTAAAAAATGATATAGTCAATATAATGTTTTATTAATTTTGGTTTAAATACTTTAAAGTATCGTTGATTTGAATATCAGTCAAGATCCTATCAATCGTAATCAATCATTATGTTAAAAGCCAGTCTTACTCATTACATAAATTATTAATTATTTTTAAGAATTAATATTAAAAGAAATAAAAATATTTTAACAAGCAATAAGTCATTATGTTATAATAAACAAACACAACATGTAATTTTTTATTTTTTTAATGCAAGAGCACTATTTTAATTAAAATTGACAAATGGGTTAGATTGTTAAATCAGAGATACTTAATAATAATTTGTTTTTGTCACGAATTTAACACTTCTCAGTTATATTTACAAAATAAATTTATTTGATTCCATGTTTTTTCAATTTAAAGTGACAATCATAACATAACAAACATTTAAATTTAAAGGTTGATTCACTTAGTGAAAATCTATGCATGATAACAATTTTAGTAAAAAAAAAATACTCATAACTAATTTAGAAACTAATTTATAAAATTAAAAATTATTGGTTATTCAAATAATCACTATTGTGAATAAAAAATTATAATTGATTATAAATTAATCTCTAAAATTAGTTATCAAGATTTTTGTTATAAATGAATTAGTTTATAAATTTAAATAGAGATCAATTTATAAATTAATTCTTTCTGTAATCAAAATTTTGATAACTAATTTTAGGAACCAAACATAATTTTGTATCATAATAGTAACTATTTTAGTAATAAATATTTTTTTATTTTATAAATTAATATCTAAATTGGTCACTACAATAACTAATTATTTTTTGTCATAAAATTAGTTACCATATAAAATTTCTTATAGTTTTTGTCACTACAATAACTAATTATTTTTTGTAATAAAATTAGTTACCATATAAAATTTCTTATAGTGATTTAAACGAATTTAAAACTTTAGGAAATTGGTATGGGATTTATTTCATTATTGACCTTATCAATATTCTCCATATACAATATTCTTTTTTATTGGCATATATTCACATTTTAAAATAACTTATTTTTTATTCTATTTAGTTGTTTAAAATTGTACTAAATATTGATTTTTCTAACATATAATAAATATTTCTCAATCTAATTATTTAGCAATTAAGTGTTATCAACCATATTAGTACACATCGAAAATCAAGTTAATAGTTCATAATAAAACATAATGTAAATTTTATACATATAAAAGTTTCCAAAAAGTATTGTATAGCAATTACTACATAATTTCACGTCCAACGTGAAATATGAAATTTGTACTCACACACAAAGACTCTCATAACCCATTCATATACCAAGAACCAACAAACTCAATCTTGGAAGGACTATTGTATTGACTAGCATCCTCAGACCATGCACCTACCATTGATCTTTCACTCTTGCCTCTCAAAAGTTATAACTATATCATGTTCGGGTTGTTTCACGGTCCATAAGCATGGTAAGGTAAATGCAATATCACGATTTCGATCTCTTGCCAAAACTACATATATGAACCTCCCTAGACTCTCGCAACTAGTTATTTTCATCTATACAAATCTAATTACTAGTAGAGTCGGGATGATCTTATTCAATCATTTTTGTCAAAACAATTACACATAAATACAACACAATGTTGTATTCCAACTCTAGGAATAACTACCTTCTCATTCCATTCATATTCATCTCAACTCATAATCAACATTCCAATTTGTATACACAATCATAAGAAAAATAGACAAGGAACAACATATCATTAAAAAATAGAGTAGGGTCCGACGATATAGAAGGGCACCCAACACTCACAAACATGGGGCTCACTGCCAAGTGAGCAACCAATGATACCAAGGTAGCATCCAGTGTCCTAGTCTGTGGAGCTCATTGACCTTAATTTTTGAAATAGCACCCAACGCCTTACATCCACTACCCGACACCATATAAGTAATTCAATGAAATTGGGCAACTCAAATGGTGGGTCACTGTGGAAAAACACACAAACAATGTGGTCACACAACAAATGGTGAAAGAAAACAACAAAGAAAGAGCTCTTTAAACGAACATGAACAAAGAGGAAATGAACATGAACATAGAATAAGAAAGAGTTCTTTAAACACGACAATGGCAAACCTACAAACGCAAGAAAAAACAGATAATACTTGAAAATGAAGATGTTCGCAACAACGGGAGGTAACAATGTTATGCGCGGGCTAAGTAAAAAATGTTGAAATTAATCCTAGGGACATAATCTACGGGTCATTTCATTGTAAAACCGTAGCATATATTCTAGTAGTAAGAGTATAGACTATGGTTCCTGTAGAGAATCGTAACCTATATGTAGGCTACAGTTTTATCTTAACCCAACCTATACCTTCTAAAAAATTGTAAAAACTCCAAAGTGTTTTTATGGGCTACATTTTTTTTTATAATCATAGTTTTATAATAGATTGTTAAATGTGATATGTGCACCAGTAACAACAAAGTGAGTTCATAAACACAAAAGTAGGAGAAATGTTACTTAAAAATAAGAGTTGAATGCAATGAAAGCTTTGATTCACGAACACATGGATGTAGTTTGCATATCCGTTTCCATGAAATATTTAACACATATACTTTTTAATTCGTTGAAAATTCACTTACCTTCATAAATGCAAAATCACTTGATTTTGTGTCATATCACTTATTCTTTATTTCATTAATATCACGCCACTTCAACCCATTTTTAATATATTAGAATATTGTTATTTTATTCTTTTTAACATTTTCTTTTTTTAATATTAAGAACCCAATACTAAAAACCTACACAAATATATATATTTAGATAAATTTTTTATCTTATCCTTTTTAGTATTCCTTTCTTGAATATTAACAATTAGCATAAAAATAAATTTGAATATTATTTTTAATTTATTAATTATCATTGAATTTTTCTTTAAATTAAATTTTTAAATAATGATTACAATAAATAAAAATAATTTCAAATAAGAAACAAGTTAATTCTTAAAATATTAATAACAAATTATAATAACACATATTAAAATAAATTATAATATAACATTATATAAATTTTAATATAAAATAAATCGCACAATCAAAAACATGCCATATCCTATCTTTTTTAAGGTAAGATAAATCGTTGTATAAAATATATGTCTTACCTGATACTCATATTATATTTGTGCATTATGAAACAAATTTCTACGTTAGTTATAAATTGAAGACATATTCATTTATTTTATATGTAAAATAAAAAATAAAATTCTATATTTATAAAATTGTTACCGATGTCATTTATTAATTATACTAGGTAGATTAGAATATTAGAATACTAAATACTTTTTATTATTAAATACCTTTTATATATTTTAATGTTATAAAATTACAATATGTCATTATTTATATAAAATCATTTTATAAATTATTATTATTATTATTATTATTATTAACTAGTTTCTCTTTAATTACTTGTTTTTGTTAATTGTTTCTTATTTGGCTTGTATAGCAAGAAGTTATAATGCACCAACACTTTAATTTGTATCATGTATTCGTGTCCAATACATATTGATATTCGATTAGATACTTTACTGATACTTATCAATGAAGAATCTAATATGAAAACTAGTAATACTTTTATGATGACAATAATTTATGATTTTTTTATGTTGAAAACATTTAAATACATTTGAATTTAGTTTGGATTAACATAATAGTAATCATATATTTATCATGTTTTTAAGAATTCTTGTACATTTTTTCAATATACATATATTACGTATCGTATTTTATTATTTTCAAAATACACATGTCAACATATCAAATACGTATCATATCGAGATATCATAAGCAAACAAGTGACTCTCGTCCTCCCATAATCCTTCTCACTTTTTTAACCACCAAAAACTTATAATCATGTAAAAGTTATTTAAGTCGCAGTAACATCTTAAGTCAATCCAGGTAGAACAAAAGTTTGATTCTACTTTGGTAACTATCATGATTACGAACTTTTACTATATCATTAAAATTTGAAACATTTTTATATGTTTAGAGATCTTGAAACATTTCTATAAACTTGTGTATTATTTTAAATTAGTCACAAGATTATTTTTCGGTCTTATACTTTGATATATATGCTGACCAAAAAAACCTTTTATAGACATAATTTTAACCACGTTTTCGAAAGAATGTTTTATATTGAATAATCTTTCATGCTTTTAAAAACGTATTAACACCTTCTATATTAGCCAAACATATTTGAATTCAGAATTATTCCTTAAAATAAGTTTAACCATTCACTTTAGTTTCAATACGAAGCTAACTAACACCATTAGTTTTAATTAAGACATATTATATGATATAACATCATTTGTTTCTCTTCTTTCTTCTTTAAATCTAAGATAAGAATATTCATTTTCCTCTTCTATCTTTCTTATTTATAAATCTAAGTAAAACACACTTATTTTCTTCTCACCCATTCCTTCTTTAAATTTGGTATAATAAATTACTTTTTCTTTTCTTTTCCTCGTTTTCTTCCCCTTTATTCTTTATTGTTTATTTTTTTTAAGATCCTCCATAGTTTTCTTCCCCTTCCCTCTTTATTGTTTATTTTTTCTAGATCCTTTATTGTCTCCTTTCTTCTACTTTCTTCTTTTTCTTCTTTCTCCTTTTTTCTTCTTCTTTCTCCTTTTGCAGTACAGTTTAGTGATTGTATTAATTATATGTGATATTCTAAATATTTTACATGAACTATGATAAAAAATTAATATTTTACTTAAATTTAGCATCAAAATTAAATTCTTTAAAGCGATGGAAGTGGATGAAAGAGAATAAATTGAACAGTAGTGTTGTTACCAAGCTTCTACATCTTGTAATATAAGTTATATAAGTATTAGTGCATACAAAATGCAATTGCAAAACTTCTTTAATTTCAATTTAGACAATGTCTGTGCTTATATATTAATATTCAATTTATCCATATGAATTTTAAGTCATTTCCTCCACTCACTTGTATCAAATTTCAATCCACATCAATTTAAATTAAAGCATTCTAATAAAAAGAGGAGACAAAAAATAACAAAAAAGAGAAGCGAAAAAAGATACATATACTTTAAATATAACATAATATATTACTTAATGGATACAAATTCCCTTTTACATTGCTTGTATTGTTCTTGTGTTTTCAAAATACACAAATTTTAATATATTAAAAAAGTTTTACGTTTTTAATATATTTTAAAACATTGAAATCAGTATCTTAAAAATACACCACCAAAAACTCAGAAGGAATCCAAATTAGTCCATCAACAAAATTGTAACGGATACAATATTTAAAAATTGAATTTAGCAATTTTTCATAGTTCATCGTGTGCTGCCAATCGAGTAACGTTGATTGGATAGGAAGTTGCCTCTAATACATGGTAACAATCATTAATAGTTAATGTTGTGTTTGACAACTATTTCTAAACCTACAAGAAAAAGGGTCCCAGATTATATCTATCAACAAAGAAGACTAAAACGTTTTTTTCTTGAAAGAATCTACAACCATGTGATGACAAGAGCAAGGGATGCACCTTAAAACTAGTACGATGTTTTCCTTATTGTCTCTCCTTCACCAGGGGAGTTTCTACATCACAACTATGGCTTCTCTCACTCCTCTTCTTCCATTTCTTTTCCCTTTTCTGGCAACTTCTTTTGTCACAGTTTTTGCCTTTCAGGTCTCAATCAAACCTTCTAATTTGTCTCCTTTAAATTGCTCTGCTAAGATCACATGTAATGCCTCCCTCTACCACATATCTCATAATCTCACCATTCAGCAAATTGCCTCTTTTTACTCCGTTACTTCTTCCCATATCACACCTATAAAACATGGCACCAAACAAGACTACCTCGTCACAGTACCTTGTTCATGCAAACATACGAGTGACCTTAGCGGATATTTCTATGACACCATCTACAAAGTAAGGCCACGTGACACTTTTGTGAATATTTCAAACCTGGTTTTCAGTGGCCAAGCTTGGCCAGTTAATGGTACATTTCACCCAGATGAGAATTTAGCAATACACCTTCCGTGTGGGTGCTCAGAAAGTGGCTCTCAAATAATTGTCACCTATACAGTTCAGCCAGATGATACACCAACACTGATTGCTGATCTGCTAAATGCTTCACTGGTTGACATGATGAGCATGAACAACGTTCTAACTCCGAACTTTAAATTCATAGATGCTGGTTGGGTTCTATTTGTTCCCAAGGGATCCAAAGGGGTATTACCCAGTACTGCTGCTGAAAATGGTGACCTCTCTGCCTCTTCTTCTGCAATATTCCATAATGCATGATATTTACTAATTTACCTTTTTATAGAAATTGTGTGCAAAATTTACCTTTTTACCTTGTTTGCAGAAAAGAAACTTAAGTGGACAACAACAATAATTGGCATCTTAGCGGGAGTGACATTGCTTTCAGTTACTACAACCATCATTCTCTTTGTCAGGGTAAATAAAGTCACTCAAATGAGCAGTGAAGATTCACACCTTTTCTCTAGAAGATCAATGGCCAATAGAACTATTTCCTCAAAGTATAACTTTCAAAAGGAATATATAGAAGGTAATTAAATTGCAGTTTTCGTAGCAGATGCAACTTATGATTCAAATATAATTTTTTTAGTCATAATCTCTGTCAATACACTGAAAGAGAAAGACTGCTATACTTATTCATGCTAAATTTTGGTGCAGATGTAATTTCATTAGAATCAGAAAGACCAATAGTATACAACCTTGAGGATATTGAAGAGGCTACGAATAACTTTGATGAAAGTCGAAGAATAGGAAGTGGTGGATATGGAAGTGTTTATTTTGGAGTGTTAGGGAACAAGGTATGCAAATACCAAGTAAATTTTTTAATGATCCTCAGCGATGCACGCACATTCTTTGATGTGTTGACTAAAAGCTAGATATCATTTAACTGCAGGAAGTTGCTGTGAAGAAAATGAGGTCCAATAAATCTAAAGAGTTCTATGCAGAACTCAAGGTCTTGTGTAAGATCCACCATATCAACATTGTAAGTAACAAACAGTTCTGATGATACTTTCTTTGTCCATGCGTTAAGAATTTTATGTTTGAATATAACACTGATATATGATCTATTCAAGAGCCAGAGTTCGATCAATGTCCAAGCTAAGTTTAACCATTTTGAAATGCAATCAATTAAAATTTGTGTTGTTTGCTTTGAGAAAAACAAAACGGTGCTTTTGATAATGACTATTACAGGTGGAGCTGTTGGGATATGCAAACGGAGAAGATGACCTCTATTTGGTGTATGAGTACGTTCCAAATGGATCTCTCAGTGATCATCTTCATGACCCATTACTGAAAGGTACTTTTTTTCTTTTCCTAGCAAAACTAAAAGCAAAAATTGTTCCAAAAAAAGCCACAGAAACAGAAAAATTATAAGAGTTTGTCCTTGACAAGTCTATTGATTAGTTCAAGAAAAAAATGTAGACAGTTATAAGATATATTTGGAGAAACCTGAAGCATGATACTGGAACAGGGAACCAGCCTCTTTCTTGGAGTGTTAGGGTTCAAATTGCACTGGATGCTGCAAAAGGTCTTGAATATATACATGACTATACAAAAGCACGATATGTGCACCGTGACATAAAGAGTAGCAATATTCTACTTAATGACAAGTTCAGAGCAAAGGTACTTGTCAAATTGCATTGCTCCAATAAAGTTTATGTGCTAAATTTAGTTCTCATCATTGTTCTTGACAATGGATTCAAAGGTGGGAGATTTTGGACTTGCAAAGCTTGTAGACAGAACCGATGATGAAAATTTTATAGCAACCAGACTTGTAGGAACACCAGGCTACCTTCCACCAGAGTAAGGTTTTATGCATTTCAATCATCATAACTAGAATTTCAGTCCATTATAACACAAATGCCAGAAACCTCTTTTGAGCACAATCTTTTCATTTATTCATTCTGGTATTGTTTTTTACCTTCTAAGGTCTCTGAAGGAGCTTCAAGTGACCCCAAAAACCGATGTGTTTGCGTTTGGAGTGGTGCTTTCAGAGCTGTTAACAGGGAAACGAGCATTATTTCGGGAAAGCAAAGAAGAGATTAAAATGAAATCACTCATTAGTGTTGTAAGTGTTGATTGAGGAAATAATTAAAATGGTTGGTCCAGTTTGAAATTCCTTGGCTGAAAGCCGAGTGAACAATCTCATTCACTGAAATTTTTTGATTGAGGTTTTTCTTTTCGTGAAATTCAGGTTAATAAAATATTCCAAGATGATGAACCTGAGATTGCCTTAGAAGATGCCATGGATAAGAATCTTGAAGCAAGCTATCGGATGGAAGATGTCTACAAGGTAGTAAGATTCATCTATGATCATAATAGTTCAAAAAAATAATTGTATTAAAATATTAAAACAATAATAAACCTTATTGATTACCAAAATGAATATCACTAATATTATAATGTCTGACATGAATATGATGTTGCAGATGGCAGAAATAGCTGAGTGGTGCTTGGAAGAAGATCCAATAGAGAGGCCTGAAATGAGGGATATAATTGGGGCACTGTCTCAGATTGTGATGTCCACAATAGAGTGGGAAGCATCCCTATGTGGAAATAGCCAGGTCTTCAGCGGGTTGTACAGTGGAAGATGAAGATTATTAGGGTTTGGAATTATTGCTTCAAGTCTTTGTTAATTTTAGTAATTAAGTGAACCATTTCATGTACATTTATTCACCACATGACCATTTTGTCTTGAGCTTTTTGCATTTGCTCCCTATGATTTTCATTACCAATTCGAGATATATAAGTTTTTCAAAAGGAAAACAAAGTTTGGTTCGATAAGTTGTTAGACAACAAACTTTAAAGAACACTTTATTTACAGATAAGAACAAACTTTAAGGAAAACAAAGTTTGGCTCGATAAGTCTGAAAGTCGTTATTGAGAGACAATTTATAGAACACTTTTAAAATAATAAATAAATAAATGATTTTAATAATATAAAAAGTAGGTATTAATCAAAAGATTAACCGTCATTTTTAATTATTTTATTCAAAATATATGACATTGGTCAGATTGGAAATAAAAATAAAATAGTTATTTTTGGATTTTATGTCTCGGTTTTTCTTATAACTGAGGTAGAATGAAACTTTATGTCACATTTTCTTAAATAATTGAGACAGAAAGTTAGGTTAAATATTTTTAAATTTAATCAAATTACATTGTTACTCTTTCTTTTTCCTCTCACGAATTTAGCAATAATGTTCCTGTTATATTCCAGAAG
>Ga0099823_1006263_pt1 | contig 11997 bp, 10 predicted proteins | sample CowpearedBW_FD_76831 | JGI IMG/M metagenome (GOLD analysis project Ga0099823, IMG submission 76831) | Root nodule microbial communities of legume samples collected from California, USA - Cow pea red BW | ecosystem: Host-associated > Plants > Roots > Nodule | place: USA: California | collected... | reverse complement strand
CTCATCAATCCGTGCCATAGCACAGCAACCAATCAGAACGCTAAAACCTTTTCCTATATTTACAACCTTCCCAAGCTATCTTCCTTCACACCTTCAATTGCTATTCCATCAAGCTTTCTGAATCCCAATTCTAAACCCTAATTCTCTTCCCAGCACCAAAGTCTGCTTTAGATATGGCACCAAAGGCAGAGAAGAAGCCAGCGGAGAAGAAGCCTGCAGAGGAGAAGTCCACCGTAGGTGACAAGGCTCCGGCGGAGAAGAAGCCGAAGGCAGGAAAGAAGCTTCCCAAGGAAGGAGGCGCTGGTGGCGATAAGAAGAAGAAGAGAAACAAGAAGAGTGTGGAGACATACAAGATCTACATCTTCAAGGTTCTGAAGCAGGTTCACCCCGACATTGGTATCTCCAGCAAGGCCATGGGTATCATGAACAGTTTCATCAATGACATCTTTGAGAAGCTTGCCCAGGAATCTTCTAGACTTGCCCGCTACAACAAGAAACCCACCATCACTTCAAGGGAAATCCAGACTGCGGTCAGACTTGTGTTGCCTGGAGAATTGGCCAAACATGCTGTCTCTGAGGGTACCAAGGCTGTTACCAAGTTCACTAGTTCTTGAACAACTTATCTTATTTCTGACCTGTGTTCTAGGTCACTTATGCTTCTTCGTTGTATCTATTCGATCTAATGTTCTAATCCTAGATTTGAATCGGCAGGGTTTTAGTTTTAGTTTAAATTGAAAAAAATGGGATTGTGCACAGCCTCTTATGTATTGAAATATTGAATTGATGCAATAGAAGTGTTTGATGTGAGATCATTTCTGATAGTTCTAATTTCCTTTGTGGACGAGTTTGATGATTGAATTCCAAATAGTTGTTTTTATTCAAGGGTTGAACCTTATTGTTTAGTGTGTCCTAAATTTGAGATGTTAATAGGGACTGATGATCACAATTATTAACACAATTCAAAAGTTTTAATTTATTTATAATTCACTTTCTTTTATCTTGGATTCAGAATAGTTAGGGATAAAAATGTTTGCATCGAAATATCTTTGTAAGTATCAACAGTTTAGAAATGATGTTTGGTAGGTAGGACTACTTATTCAAATTACTACTTTGTATTGATTTTCTGCTAAAGGATCTGTTATGTTTTTGTTATGACCGACTATTGCTTAATTGTATTGAAGTCCAGTAAATAGTATATGTTGTATAGGTTGATTCTATATTTGATGTTGGATTAATATTTTCGCCCAATGAATGTTTGATTTTGTTCAATTTCAGATGCCGAATATATGTGTTTCATGTTTTATTGGTAGAGTAATATCTGTGCATTAATTTCAGACTATAGAAGGAATAGAGCATGTTTTCTGTTATCATCCTCTGATGTATATTTATAAAAAAAAGATAAATATCTCTGTATATAGGGACTGATAGCCATATATATTAACACAACCTAAAAGTGGAGTTAATTTTTTATAATTCATATACTTTGACTTATTCTTCATTTTATAAATCATTCACTTTGTTTATCTTGGATGCAGAACCCAAATTTTAGTGTAGAAATATATTTTTCATATAAAATTAGAAACATGATTGAAGTGTTATCAAATATCTGCATTAATGTAATGGTCAAAATATGCTTAGAAGCTTTTAAGGACTTTTATGGAGCAAAGAATCAATTTATGTAAAGAGACCATATCAACTAACCTCAAAAACTACACTTTGTTTCTACTACACATAGTAGTAAATCGTGGATTCTCCATTTCTGACATTTTTCAAACCAAGGTTTGATATAAATCATGCATGGTTGCCATGATGATACAAACACCAACCACGATAATAATTTAAAAATAAATAGATTTTCAACATTACAAAGACTAGGTACTAGGGTGTAGTTAGTTAATTTGTCACATTCCAAAATTTACTTTTCGTTATTCATGTTTTATATACTAAAAATACTACTTTTTGTCATTAACTTTATCTTTTTACATCACCATACTTATTTGTATAAGATGTGCAGAAAATGGCACTTAATGAAAATGAAGACATGGATGCAAAATAAGAATAAATGTTAGAAAGTTAGTTTTGGAAAGAAACAACCAAGAGGTGTGGACAGAGTGGGAGAGTAAGCATGCGTAACACAGAGAAATAAATAATATTATTCACAATTTTTGAAAATTGAATAAATCTGTGTTGTGTTCCATTAACTTTTTTTAAAATAAATGGAACATTTCACGACAGTTTAATAAATAACTACAATATTTGTTTAACAATTAGTTTTAATTTGAATTTAACAGTTCATCCAATACGTAAGATTAACAAAATATATTATATAATGTTAGTTTTGTTTATTATAAGAGATATAATTTAACTGTTTATATTAATTTATAATTCTTAGATGTTGTCTGACACCTAATCTTATTCGATAAATAAAATTTGTTTCTGAAAAAATAGATATCAAATAAAAAGAGTTGAAATAGAAATTAAAAAAAATAACTAAAAATTTTAATAAATAAAAGAACGAAAATTTCCTTTTCCTTAAAAACTGATGATAAAAAATAAATAATAGAAAAAGTTGAAGGAACAAAAGAAAGAAAAAAGAAAAAAGAGAGAGAAGGAAAAAGAATAGCCCATGTCCACTTTTGTATTCCTACACCTCCCTCGTTTTATTTTCACACTCATTTTGTTTATTGGGCCAACAACCAAAAATCCAAATTTTTTCACCTTCTTACCCCTTATTTCTTTATTTACACCCCCGTATCCCACCAAAAAACCTACCCATTCTTGGGAAGTCAGGTGGCGCACAAAATCTTGAGAAATCTAAAATTTGAAAAGCCATTTTGATCATAGGAAAGAAAAAGCACAGAAACGGTTGAGAAAAGGAGAGTGGGCAGTGAGTGTAGAAATTTGAGACAAGGCAATGGTAGAATCAAAATTTAGAGACAAGGCAACACGAATAACAGAAAAAGGAGATCAATAGAACATGAATGTTGATGAAGGCTTTGATTTCAATCAATGTCGCCAACAACGACCTTGACCAGAAGGAGTGAGTGAGGTCGTGGGAGCAGGAGTTGGTGTGGTTTGTTGTAGTTTGCATCGACGCGTTTCTATGAATGTGTTTCAGAAAATTTCAAAAGTCACAGCAAAACAAGCCTAGGATACGTTGAAGCAGACATATCGGAAAGCAAGAAAGACAAATAAGGTACGTTTACGATCTCTGCGAAGACAATTTAAGCTTTTGTCCATGACATACCAGGAAACAATTGCAAAGTATTTTAACAAAATTCAAGTTCTTATTAATTCTATGAGTGCATGTGATAAGGAGGTGAAAGGCATCAAGATTGTTGAGAAAGTGCTAAGAAGGCTGACTCCAAAGTTTGATCATATAATTGTTGCAATAGAGGAATCAAAATATTTGGATGTTATGTATAATGGATGTGCTGGAACACTCATTGGAGGCACATTGGTAGAGGGTTGTTGACAGGAAGAACATGTTGGGTTTTTTAATAAACTTAAATGTGTTAACGGTTGTGAGTGGTTAATACACTAGCCGTTGGAGTCTAGGTAGTTAATGAGTTAGCCGTTTATAGCCGTTGAGAGTACAATGGTGAGGAAATGTGGGTCTATAAATATATTATGTATTGTATGAATAAACATAAAAAATAACAAGAAGTGAATAAAGTTTTTTCACAAGATTAGAGAGTTCTTGTCTAACAAAGTGCTAACAAAGTGGTATTAAGAGCCAGTTAGCTTGAGTGTTTGAGTGAAAAAGAGAGAGAGCTAGAGAGCTTGAGTGCTTGAAAAAAGAGAGCTAAGTGTTTGAGAAGAAAAGAGAGTGAGATGACCAGTCTTACAAACAATATTTTCCTGCCCAAGTTGACAAAGGCTGTCAACTATGACAATTGGAGTCTCAAAATGAAGGCCCTTCTTGGATCCCAAGAAAATTTGGAGGTGGTTGAAGATGATTTCGATGAACCAGCCAAGACTACAGGTTGGTCAAATGCCCAGTTGAAAGTGCTGAAAGACACACGTGTGAAGGACAAGGCAGCTTTGTACATTTTGTACCAAGTTGTGGATGAGTCTGACTTTGAGAAGATTGCAAGTGCCAAATCTTCAAAAGAAGCGTGTGATATTTTGGAGAAGGCGTATAAGGGAGATGACGGAGTGAAGCAGGTGCAACTTCAAACACTCAGGGGCGAGTTAGAGATCATTAGGATGAAAGAGACCGAAGGAGTAGTCGAGTACATTACTCGAGCTGAAACTGTGGCGAATCAACTTGCTAGAAACGGAGAGACGTTACCCGCTAGCCGAGTTGTGGAGAAGATCTTGAGGTCATTGACAAACGACTTTGAGAATGTGGTGTGCGCAATTGAGGAGTCCAAAGACCTATCAAAGCTCACGGTTGAAGAGCTTACATGATCTCTTGAAGCACATGAACAACAAAAGAAGAAGAAGTGGGAGCCACTTGATCAATTACTCCAAACGAAGATGTTAGTTAAAGATGAGAAAGCTCAGAACACTCAAGGTAGAGGACGATATCGATGAGGTATAAGAAGCGATCCTGGTGGTAGAAGTCGAGGACAAGAAGAGAAAGAACAATCCGATCAACAAAATTGGCATGGAAGAGGACGAGGTCCATGGAAAGGAGGTCAATCTAGCAACTCAAATGTTGAGTGCTTCAAGTGTGGCAAGTATGGTCATTATGCAAAGGACTGTTACTCAGGCAAGTGTTTCAGTTGTGGTAAGTCCAGACATTTTGCCAAAGATTATAGATATGAAAGTAGAAAGGAAGAGACAATCAACCTCACAAAGATGTTGAAGAAGAAGCGATATTGTTGATGATGGTGCGTAGCTCGGAAGTCGAGCATAAGCAAGTGGTGAACTCGGCAAGAAGACCAAGTAGCATGGAGAATTCAGCAAGAAGGCTGAGTATAGTCAATAACTCGATAAGACAATCAAGTAGTGTGGATAGCTCGATAAGACAACAGAGTCGGTTGCATAGCATGGTGAGACATGCAGATAGCCCACACGAGGTGGTGGAGCATGTAGATACCCTGGACACCATGGTGGAGCATGAGGCCAACTCGGTTAACTTGGTGGAACGCCTACATAGCTCGGATAAGTTGGTGGAGCACGTGAAAAGCTTGAGTAACTCAGAATTTGAAGAAGAAGAGCTTCTAATCCAAAGGTTAGAAATTGCAAAAAGAGACTTGCAACAGAGTATTGAAAAGGAGGTTAGAGACAATTTAATTATACAAGTAAGCTTAGAGAGAAGGGAACATGCTTTGCAAAAGCGGCACTTGGAATTTGAAGAAGATGTTTCAAGTTTGCAAGAACAGTTACAAGTTAAGAAGGATCTAAGAGCTGTACTAGAGGTGCAAAATGAGAAGTGGCGACTTGAAATGGACGAGGAGATTGAGCACAATAATATATGGGTGTGGCCTGATCTTTCAAAAGGAAGTCGGTCTATTGACAATAACTCAGTTAACGACAAGTCGGCCACAAAGACAAAGAACGCAATGAGTAATAAGTCGGCTAAAGAGAAGAACAAGTTTGCCAATAAGGATGCAAAAATTGAGAGAGCAGAGAACAAGTTAGCCACAGGGAAAGCAAAGTACAAATCGACCATAGATAAAGTGAAAGGGAAGTCAGTCATGAAGAAAGCGAAGAACTTAACTATTCATGAAAAGGAAAAACACAATGTGAGAAGAGTTATTGCACATTGGAAGCCGTGATGAAGAATAAAGGAACGAAGATTGAGAATAAAAGAAGCATTTAAGTTTACGGGGGAGTTTTGTTGGGTTTTTTAATAAACTTAAATGTGTTAACCAATATGGGTAACTAGCCGTTGTAAGAAACTAGCCGTTGTGAATGGTTAATGCACTAGCCGTTGGAGTCTAGGTAGTTAATGAGTTAGCCATTTATAGCCGTTGAGAGTACCATGGTGAGGAAATGTGGGTCTATAAATATATTATGTATTGTATGAATAAACATCAAAAACAACAAGAAGTGAATAAAGTTTTTTCACAAGATTAGAGAGTTGTTGTCTAACAAAGTGCTAACAAAACAATGAGAATGTAGTTGAACATGCTTCACAGACCAAGATTGGTCAAAATAATAGGAGTCGTGGTAGCAGGAATAGAAGAGGCAGAAAAAGGTTTAGAGGAGGAAGAATTTGGGACATAAATGGAGATTCAGCCTCCCAAGAACTATCTGACAATAATGAAAATAAGAAAAGAGGTGGAGGTTAGTTCAGAGGAAGAGGAAAAGGTGACAGTTTGGACATTATTCCTTTGAATGTTGGTAGGATAATGCATTCAAGAAAAAAGAGAATGAAGAGGAAACCAATATGGTGCAAGAAGAAGAAAGGGATGGGTTTGATTCAGACCAAGTTTTGTTGATGACAACTACTACCAGTGAAAAAGATAAAACATCCCTGTATTTGGACACAAAATGTTCAAATCACATGACTTGGAATAGAATTTGGTTGATTGATCTCAACCCAAGCGTGATAAACAATGTCAAATTTGTTAATAACAATTCTATTGTGGCAGAAGGATTTGGGAAGGTGATGATTATGCACAAGGATGGTAAGGTTGCCTATTTGAATGATGTTCTATATGTCCCAAACATGAAAAATAATTTGCTCAACTTGGGACAATTATAGGAGAAAGGGTATACTATGAACATGCAACACAAGTTTACTGAAATATTCGATTCTCGGCAGTAGCTGATTATTAAGGCATCATTGTCCAAGAACATAATTGTCAAGGTGAGATACATTGTTTATCAACAATTGATGTGGATGAAGAAAGTTGGCTGTGGCACTATCGATATAGTCATTTAAATTTTAAAAGCTTAAGTCAGCTTAGCATCAAGCAAATGGTATGTGGATTGCCACAAATTCACCTCCTAGTTAAGGTTGTGTGATTGACAAACAACTCAAAAAGGCAAATAAGGCTTTTGCACCAAAAAGGGCTAGGAAGGTATTAAAGGTAGTTCATTTGAATGTGCTTGGACCTCTAAACACGTTATCATTGGAGGTAATAAATACTTTCTTACTTTTGTATATGAATTTTCCAGGAAAATTTGGATATATCTACTAAAGGAAAAGAGTGATGTATTTTTTGTACTTTTTAAATTATGTTTTATGGTAGAACGACAACTTGAATTGAGCTTGAATATTTTGAGAACTCATGGCGGTGGGGAGTACAACTTACGAGAGTTGAAACAATATTGTGCTAAGAAAGGGATTGAACATGAAATTACTATATTGTACACGCCACAACACAATGATTTAGCAGAAAAAAGGAATAAAACCTGTTAAACATGACAATGTGCATGCAGAAAGAAAAGGGTTTGCCTCATTATTTTTAAATATAATGACGATTTTTTTTAGTATTTACATTTAAAAATTTCCTTTTATAGCCATCTGAAAAATATAATAATTCAAAGATGGAGAAGAAAAAATAAAAAATATATGTTTTCACTTTGACATAAAAAGTTGTAAACACGTAACAATTTTATAATGAAATAAATAAAATACATTGTTGTTACTTCCATTTCTACTCCACATTTAGGATATGTTCTTTTGAATGGAAGGAATTTAGAAAGAGAGATAATTGATTTGAGTGAATTTGAAGTTAAAAATTATATTGTTTTTTTAAAGATATTTGGAGGTGATAATGGAATGTATGTGGTAGTAAATTTTGTTAAAATTTGTTAAATAATTGACTGATGTGACTAATAAAAAATAAAATTTAATTGATAAAAATATTATATTACCAAATTGCCATTAATATTAAAAGTGATATAAAATAATAATCAGATAAGTTGTAATTAATTTTGAATTTTTTTTATGACTAAAATATTAGTGATATTTATTAATTAAAAAAAATAAATATTATAATACATTTTGATTTGAAAAATTAAATATTTAAAATTTGTTCATTAAAGAAAAAAAAACCAATGAATGAGCAACACCAGTAACAATAAAGGACATATTGATAAATTGGTAATGTGACTCTTAAATCTCTTCAAAATAATTGGATGCAAAATATGGATTTACCTTGCAAATCACCGTTTTTGTTCTTTTGTATTCATCGAAAAAAAACACGACAATTCTCGTACATTATCACTTTTCATCATGTTCCATCATCTTTCAAAAGTAATCTCAATGGAAAAGAACATATCTTTGTAGCAAACCCAACAAAACTTTATTTATTTTAAAATATAAAATTGTTTAAAAAGAATTAAAAAGGTAGAAGTAATAATTTTTATTAAGTGGTATATAAGAATAAAAATATTTAATGTTGTTCGTGTAATTTTTTTATTAAACTATTAAATAGGAGTGAATTTTCTCAAAACCAATAATATTTATGTACATCAATGTAAAAAGAAAACTTTGATATCCACTCCACATTTATTGTCTGACATTGAAGTTTCTTTTTTAAAGTTATGTTGTTTTCGTACTTAAAAAAAGGTGGTACCCGCCAAGAATAAATTTAGGCGCCCAAGGAAAACTGAGAACCCAAAAGAACATCTCAGCCGTTCATCAGTAGGCACCTCTAAACGCCAGCTCATCGATCCGTGCCAAGGTCAAATAGCCAATAAGAACTCCAAAACATTTCCCTATATGTACAATCCTCCTGAGGTTTCTTCATTCACACTTTCAATAGCTTCTCTATTGAACTTTCTGAATCCAAATTCGAAACCCTAATCCTCTTCAGAGCAACAAATCCTGTTTCAGATATGGCACCAAAGGCAGAGAAGAAGCCAGCGGAGAAGAAGCCTGCAGAAGAGAAGAAGTCCACCGTAGGAGACAAGGCTCCGGCAGAGAAGAAGCCAAAGGCAGGAAAGAAGCTTCCTAAGGAGGGAGGAGCTGGTGGTGATAAGAAAAAGAAGAGAAACAAGAAGAGTGTGGAGACATACAAGATCTACATCTTCAAGGTTCTGAAGCAGGTTCACCCGGACATTGGTATCTCCAGCAAGGCCATGGGCATCATGAACAGTTTCATCAACGACATCTTCGAGAAGCTTGCCCAGGAATCTTCTAGACTTGCCCGCTACAACAAGAAACCCACCATCACTTCAAGGGAAATCCAGACTGCGGTCAGACTTGTGTTGCCTGGAGAATTAGCCAAACATGCTGTCTCTGAGGGTACCAAGGCTGTTACCAAGTTCACTAGTTCTTGAAAAAATTATCATATTTCTGTTCTGTTTTCTTGGTCTCTTCTGGTTCTTAGTTGTATGTATTGGATCTAATGTTCTAATCCTAGATTTGAAACAGTAGGGTTTTAGTTTTAGCTTAAATTGAAAAAAAAAAGGGATTGTGCACAGCCTCTTTGTATTGAAATGATTAATTTGATGCAATAGAAGTGTTTGATATCAAATCATGTCTACATATTCTGATTGGATTCCATATATTTTATTTTACTCAAGGATTGGTCCTCTGTTTATAATGTCTGGAATTTTAAATAAAAAGTATTATACCTGAAGCTGGCTAGATTAGGATGTATTAGGTTTTTGGTGTCATTCATCAATGAATTTTTTTCCCCTTCACATTTAGTAGCTTACTAGAAGGATGGTTATTAATAATTTCTGGAATTTATTCACAATGCTGAAAATAAATATCTCTGTTTATAGAGATTGATGACCACATCTATTAACTCAATCCAAAAGCGTCATGTTAGTATCATTGTTATATTTTTTCTATGGACCGATTAATCCTTATCATATTGAAATCTATTAAATAGTTGATGTTGTATAGGTTAATTCTGTATTTGATGTTGGATTAATATTTTAGTGCAATGAAAGTGTTGTATTTGAACTTCAAATGCTGATTTTATGAATTCATATTTTAATTTGTCGATGCTTCAAGAGTTGATTGTGCTATAATTTTTGTATTGTATGTGTTTCGTGCTTTATTGGTAGAGTAATATCCGTACATTAAATTAACAGACTGTAGGGACTTTTGCACAACTATGCATATACGCATGCTAGATTGAAAATGAAGTGTTATCAAATTTCTGCTTCAAAATTTGTAATTCAAAAGATTTGGTCTATTAGTGCTGCTTGTTAGTCTCTTATCATTTCATTTCCGGGAATTCCATGTAATGGTTAAAATTTGTTTAGAAGCTTTGAAGTGAAATTTTAGGTACAGTTATTAGTTGTGTAGTTAAACACATGTTTAAGTGCATATGAAAAATAGAATGGGAAACTAAAGGTGAGTTTCTAACTGTTACTGCTAGTGCACAGTAGTTATCATTCTGGGACTAGTAATATTTTACTGGCATGAAAAGATGAATATCTTACCAATCGTACTTTGCAAAGTGACCTGTAGGTTACGATGGATTTGCAGGGTTCCTACCTACAAATGCGGGAGGAAGTGAATTTGAGTTTCAATTGGTAATCTTAATTTAATTCTGACCATAAATTGCATTGGATTAGTTATGCTGAGTTCGGTTCAAGATTCATTCATTCTTGAATTAACTGTGTGTATGTATTTATTGTTTTTCATTTCTTTATTATTATAGTTATGTTTATGTATGTGCAAACACACATGACTAAACCACTATGGTAGCGTTAGTGTAATTTAAGTTGGAGCAAAAAAGTACCACCTGTAATGCTCACAACCCTTAGTCTATAGTATATATTTTTTTTTTTCTGTATCAGATCACTGATATGCTATTACTTTTTCATGGTTGCGAACCTGCAACTGCTTTCCCTCAATTTATTATTCTCCATTTAAGAGAATTATTTCTTAGGGAATGAATGTTATTTCACTCTGATGTGTGGTCTTGGATGTCTATTTGCAAATGGTATTAGAATTGGCATGGCAGTTTATATCAATGTGTTTTTGCCATCCAGATGTTCCATGCAATAGGAAACACACCAGACTGCTATGAACAGGTAAAAAACCATGTTTGGTAGGTAGGAATACTCATCCAAATTACTACATTTGATTCATTTTTCTGATTTACTTCGTTTTTGTTATTGATCAATTAGTCTACTTGAATTGCTTAATTATATTGAAGTCTAGTAAGTAGGGAAATCCTGCACAACTGCGATTTTTATTTAATTTTTTGTGTGTGAATATTAACAAGATGAACATCAATTTTTTAGTTGTGTTTTAGCTGCAGGAATATACTTGCAGCTCAAATTAGAAGTAACATACACAGGACTAATAAACTACTTTAAGCCCTAGTCCATTTTAATAATTTATAGTAAAAAAACTGATGAAAGAGTTGATAGGTTGTTTTTGAAAAACCATTATGAAAAGAACGAAAGAAAAACCTCTAAACATTTTTCCTCTAAAGAAAGAGTAAAATGAATCTAGGACTTCAATAATAAGTTTTATATTTTTAAAAAATTTAATTAGATAATATATTTAAACCATCGATCTCTAGATTGATTGAAATATGATTTATTTTTAACTCGATATTTCATAAATTAATTTATTTTCTTTAACATCCTTCTAGTGTTTATACTCTTTGTATGGGTAGATATATGTCTTATGAGACAAGAAAGATATTTATAAAAAATAATTATAAAACTCAGATTAATTGTTATAATTTCTTACTATTTCCATCCACCTCTTGAAAGAGTTATATCTAATTAGACTTTAAGACTTTAGTACTATGTTTAGTGTGATATTCCATACAATAATTAAGTATAAAATAAAATCTTCATTTATATATCATAATACCATATCAATTACCATATTTTAAGATGGACTATTGCTTTTAGAGTAAGAATATTTCATTTATATTTATAATTGTGACGTTTGGAGATACAAGAAAAATCCTAAAATAATGCATTTTGATTTTATAAAAAGTACTACCTATTTTTTATATTGATTATTACTCACTTAAGTACATTGTTATTTAAAGTAAATAAATTATATTTATATTTATATATATATATATATATACATATATATATATATATATATATATATATATATATATATATATATATATATATATTTTTTAATATATATAT
>Ga0099823_1006248_pt1 | contig 12007 bp, 6 predicted proteins | sample CowpearedBW_FD_76831 | JGI IMG/M metagenome (GOLD analysis project Ga0099823, IMG submission 76831) | Root nodule microbial communities of legume samples collected from California, USA - Cow pea red BW | ecosystem: Host-associated > Plants > Roots > Nodule | place: USA: California | collected... | reverse complement strand
TTTATTTTTCAAACTATTTTATTATCATTATTATTATAATTATTATGTGTGCTTTAGGCTTTATTTGTTTGGGTGGAGGTGTTTTCATATTTGTTAACTAGTTGAGGATTATTTAATTTTATATTAAACCATTTAAAATAAAATTTGTTAAATTTGGTTGATATTTTAAACCTGTTTTATTATAGTATTTAAGTTGTTTATACGGTTTAATACATTTTTTGTTTCAATGTTAGTTGATAAACATGTTTAAAACGTGTTAAATAAATTTAATAAATTTTGGTTAAAATAATTAAATATATGTATTTCTGAAATTAAAGGACTAAATTGAACTAAAATTAAAAAAAAAACTAATTCTTATTTTAACTTAAGACTAAAAGATTCAAAACATATTTAACTCGTAACTTTTTGTATTAACATAGATAAATTAATTACCTGGTTAAAAGTTGAAAATGAAAAATATTTGAGAAAAGAAGGGAAAAGAGAGAATTATTGAGGACTTTGGTAGTTTGTTTTAGTTGATTAAAGTTAAGAAACAAGATTGAAGAAAAGGAAGAGCAAAGGTGATGACGAGACATTCCTCCATTATGATTTTGTTTTAATCATTTTACTTCTTATAATAATACTAGTAAATAATTAAAATGGATATAAAAATAATAAACAAAATTATTAATAATAAATAAAACTTATTTTCTTTTTCACTAATTTCTATTACTTTTAACTTATCAAACAACTTTTTTCTTTTTTCACTTTAATTTTATATTTTCCTTATCTTTGTCTCTTCTTCCCTCCATTTCAAACAATACATGAAGTGGTTTAAAGACTGTGAAGCTTGTACTTGACGTTTTGATTCTATGTTTGTTTCATTAAAACACTATGCATCTCAAAAAACACTTTATTCAGCCAACAAAACCGAAACATAGTAGTAGCAATCACACGCTTTGTCACTTAAACATAATCTCTCTTTTAAGATTTTTGTAGTTAAATAAAAGAGCACTATGGTCATATTACCTTTCACGTGGAAAACAATGATTCACATTGAATTTGGAGTTTAATCTAAAATACACAAAATTAAACTAACTGTGGAGCTTTTCCGTCAATTCCCGATTATTCTGTACTTGCATTCAAATTCTTATTATTTTTTTTATCATCTTCATTATCTTATTATTACAGTATAAATAAAGAAAGATGTTATTTTAAATATTTTTATTTGAAAAATGAATTTTGCTTGACCAATATTAATGCTAATAATTCAAATAAATGTACAGCTTATACAATATCTAAAGAAAATTTTAATTATTTATATAAATTTAATGTTATTTATATATTATTGAAACTTACTCATAATATTGTTATGCAATTTTTTTTTTCATCCGTATTTATATTTTTTTCATATTTTATTGAGTATATTTGAACACTTATTGGGTTGGATAAGCTTAGATTCAAGTACAACTTAAATTTAATACTTAAAAAAATTATATCTCACATTTTAATTTATCATAGTATATCTTACCAGTTAATTTACATGAGTTATTTGAATTTAATTCAATTTAAAAATTTAAATAACAATTTTATTTTTATTTTAAATAAATAAAATAAATATGCTAAAACTTTAATAAAAATATATATATTTAGTTTTAGCAAATTTTATTGTATAATAAAATATAATTATATTTAATTTATTATTAAATATTAATAAAAAATATCATAGCAAAAATAAAATTTGAAATATAAATATAAATAAAATTATAATTCACTCTTTAACTCTCATCATTATTTATTTTACTTAATTTTATTTTTCAATATTATCTAAATTTGGTTCGGATTCTTCTTTTGCCGGATGAGTGTTCTTTACTAATAATGTCTAAAAATTTTATATTTAAAAGTAACAAAATTTAAAATATATTATTTATATTGATTAGAAATAAATTAAAAATTTGTTACAGGTACACAGAATAGATTATATATTAACATATAAGAAGTTGGCAGAAGAGACAAGGCCGGAAAAAAAGGAAACACAGTGTTGAACAAACATCCTCTAGCAGTAGACTATGACCTAACGCCGTGATAACGATTGTTGTCAAAGTCTGAGTCTTAAACAGACTCTGACCGTGTTACTCAGTAACACCGTACACTGCTGAAAGACAAGGTTAGAACGAAGACGAAGCCGAAAATGACTAATTGGAAATGGTTTTCATTCTTTTCTCCTAAAGGATTCTAACTTTTCATTTGAAGAGGTAATGCAATATAACATCAGTTTTTTCTTCCTTCTCGTATTTTTTCTTTCCTTCTCTGTTCATCAATTTCTCTTTTCAGCACTCCAAAACCCTAGCTTCTTCTTGTTATGTTGAAAAATTTTGTTCTTATCCTGCACTACACCAGAAACTACGCCTTATTTTGTGCCTCGTTGAACTATTCGTCTTTGTTTCTGTTAACTGTTAACGGACAAGTGAATCGGGTCACTCTGGAGAAAAAAAATATGCAACTCTTTGATTTTTATTTATTTTTTGTCTAACCATTTATTTCTGGTGGTTTTGTTTGCGAGTATCTTTATTTTTTGTTATAGTTTTTAGAGTTTCATGGATTTTAGTCATAACATTTAACTGAGCATTTCTCAGTGTTGGTTTTGGAGTGCGATTATGTGTTGTTGCACTTTCAACCGAGTATGAATGCTTGGAGTCCCGTTTAGAATGTATGCTGTAGCTGTTTTTTCTAATTTGTTATGGAGTCGTTTTTTCTTGGACTGGTGGCAGTGAGGATGGTTTTGGTGTCTTTGTAGGGAACATGTTCCATGGTTGTAATTATTTTACCAGACAGAGTCATGTTCATCAAAACTTTTGTACTGTCTTGTGGTTTCTAGGAGGGTTTCAGCTGTATGCAAATTTATGTTTGGGACTGTCGTTTCCATAATTCCATAACTTCGATAGCTATCCACCATTGTATCTATTTTTTAATTGGCTTTCCTTGTTTGTTATATAAGTGCTTTTTACTGATTGAAGAATGTGTCGTGATGTTCACTGATTGTTTGGTTGCACGCAAATGAGATGATTATGTTGTTCTTTTTTATATTTAGAGCTTTGGCCTCTGGATGGTTTTTAATACTTGTTGGCAGTAAACTGAATTTAATTGAATTTTCATTTTGTTTATTCTTAAAAGGCGGTAGGATTAGATTTTGTTGTTGGAATGTTTGGGTTGCTTCTGATATGTAAGTGGATGTGTTTTCTGCATTGCCTGGTCTTTAACTTACCTTGTTTTAATTTGTATCTTTGAATGTAAGATAGATTGACTGTTGTGTTGTGTGTATGCCCAGCAGTTATCATGGGATCAGCTTGTTGTGTTGCTGCTGCGAAGGATCAAACTATTCCCAACAGGACTGGAGGTGAAAGTTTACGTAGAAATGCTGTATGTTCACCATCATGGAATTTTCGATGGGATAGTTGGGGCCGTGTTGCTAGAGAGATTGAGAATCCTTCCTTTCACACATCTCGCGGAGTCAGCAGAAATGACAGCAGGGAATTTAAAGGATCACTCAGTTCTGAAAGAGGCCATTTTTCTGATGGGGGAAGCACCTTGGAGAATTCTGTAACACCTACATCTCTGAAGTCCCCTGTTCGTGAGTACTTGGCTAGAAGTCACACGACTCCATCTTCAGGTAAATTTTAAGTCTACTTGTGGGATTTACTCGAACAATTAGAACATGACCGTTCCGTAAATTAAAGCTGGTTGTGCTGGTGAATAAATTAGTTTCGCTATCCTCAAATTTATTGTGCTCACTTTCTCAAACTTCACTTTTGTCTTTCCAACAGAGGCAATAGGGAAACTTTTGGTTAAGTCCTCTGGCTGAAACCCAACCCAATTTTTGGTTTTCTTTTTCTGTACCTTTCTCTATACTTGTTAATAACGTTGTATACTGGTGTCTAGAATTGCTTTGGTCATTTAGTGCATGTTTGGTTTGGCGTTGGAGCAAATCAAAATGTGGACAAATAATTCACATTCAAACAGAAGTTACTTTGAGTAGTTTATATTTTTCACATCTAAAACATGGATCCAAGGCTCCAATATGTCAAACCAAACATGCACTTAACTTCTCTCACTACCACACAATGGGGAGAAGTGAGGGTGAATGTAAGGCTGAATTGGGCATGTGTCACTACCTGACACGCGGATGAATATGCCCTCTGCTTTGTGGGTTTCTGTTTTTTTGTTTGGGATTTAATTTTTCATCTTCCTCTGTTGCTTGTTGCAGATATGTCCATGTCAAGTAATTGCTCTGCAGTGGTGAGTTTTGAACTGCTAAATTTGACAAAGAAATAAATGTTCATTATCTGAATTGCAAGCCATTTTACTGCATCGCACTTGCCTCACTCTATCTATATTTCTCCTCAGGTGAAGAATCTGATCGAATCACCAGAGATAGCAGAATGTTCAATACCCAATTGCTCAACATCTCCAGTTTTCTCAACACCTACAATTGATTTAACGCCTAATCATAATTATCACACTCTTCCTACCTCAGTGGCATCCAGATGGGCTCATCGTTCTCCTGGGTACCCACTATCGAGACAAATTTCTGATAGTCGAATTCTGGGTCTGAAATCACCTGATCCGTCAATTTCTGAAGGCAGGCCATCGTTTGTACTCTCTAATTGCAGCAACGATATGGCATCAGGATCCCAATGTGGTTCATCTGATGGCTGGTCTATGCGCACCTTTTCTGAAATGGTGGTCTCATCTCAAAAGGAAAGATGGTCTTTTGACAGCGAGTATTCAGGTTCAGGTCGTCACAAGATGAGTGGAACAAGCAGCAGGTTCTCTTATTCTCCCTCCATGGACGTACAATCTTGTGGGGCTTGCTCCAAGCTCTTGACCGAGAGAACTGCATGGGGTAGCCAAAAATTTATGGGCAGCAGTGACCTCTCAGTTGTTGCTGTACTGGCGTGTGGTCATGTTTATCACGGGGAATGCTTGGAGACTATGACATCAGAGGCAGATAGTTGTGATCCAACTTGTCCAATTTGTATGATTGGAGAGAAGCACTTGTCAAAGTTATCCAGAAAGGGTCTTAGGAATGAATCAGAGAGCAAGGGCAAGAACTATAGAATATCCAGAAACCGAGTAGTTGATAGCTACCTTGATGGTGGGTTAGATGTTTTTGATCGCCTAAAAGACGTGGTTTCAAAGATGGAGCCTAGCTCCAGTAGGAGGAGCTCATTTGGAAAGCCCTTCTTGAGGCGACGTTTTTCATTGGGATCAAAGTGGAGTCGCTCCCTATTGGATAATGATTCGGTTAGGAAAAAGGGCTTTTGGGCCAGATACCGCAAGGACTGAGCTCCTCTAGCCCTAGCTTTTAGTCGCACTCTAGCTCTATAAAAGTTTGGATTTGTCTTAGTCTAGCTATAGTAGAACTTTTAGATATATATTTTGACTTGCCATCAGAAGTTACCAATCTTGTTGACGTGCTTCATACAAGAATGAGACTTCCTAAAAGTCACATCGACGAACACAAGATGCCAAGGACACAAATACACAAGCTTCGCTTGGTTGTTGTAGCAATACTCATTCTTTCTGTTGCACTCTACCTTTTGCGGCTTAAAAATCCTATACGGTCATCGGTGTTTATCTCATTCCAATTATTGAAAGTGAAAGAAATCCTTCCGGTGGGTGATAATTTCTGAAACATGCATGTAACTTTTTAAATTAATTTTGAATCGAGCAAATTTTAAAAATAGTAAGGCGTGTTATTCTTTGCAAGCAATTGAAATAGGAAAACTAGATAATATCGCTAGTTAAACGAATACGTCTGTTCAGGACGACATTGGCAAATGAAAGTTTGCTTGAATACCGTCTGTACAGCCACAGCCGAGAATTTTGTGGGCACTTAATTTAAGAAATGCATATTTTCGATTGCAGCCCTTTTGTGCAGTTTTCTATTTTTGGAAACAACTCTTTGCAGTTTCTAAATTACTCTAATTATTTATAAGCGCAGAGTTTCACAGAACGTTACAATATTTTCAAGAACTATATAATCAAAAACCCATCCATTTTTAAAATTTATACCAGCAAATAATGTACAACTCCACCTACCCTTTTTTTCCTCTCGAAAAAGACTCGTTTTAACGTCTCCACATACAACAATAACATCCAGAAAAGCAAAGCTATACAATTAGATAGGTAGCTATTCTGTTATTTAAATAAACAATAAACAGATAATCAATTAAATGTGCAAAATTAAGCAATTTTAATTTTTTTAAATATAAAAGTAATTGTGCACATGAAGATCCAGTATAACATGTGAGTCAATAATAAAATCCAGATAAAAGGGGTTCGAGGGGCAACGATAAAATACAATTCAATTGAACATCCCTTTACCGTTAGATTAAGTTATCCTTCCAAATTTAAAATTCGGATAACACAAACCATAACCCAAAGGGAAAATCACGCTTAGCTCTACGAATTCAGTAAGTTGCCCGAGGTATTTCCAACTCCAGATGCACTGCCTAGATATCCATGGCTCTGCAGGAATTTAGCAAAGATTCTAGTCTTTACCAAAATCCGCATTGTAGTGTGCACTGGATTCAAGTTTCTTTGCCTCGTTCAGTTTTCTAACAGCCTGGAACCAAAGTGTTAAATAAAGTTATTGTCCCCGTAAGTGCCAACGGAGATAGTCCTCCGCAACCATCAATACATAGAAAGTTTACTTACAAAACAAGGAACTCACCTTCATAAAATCTTCATGGATCACATAATCACGCTCAGCACGAATTGCTGACATTCCAGCTTCCGTGCAGACATTACGAAGATCAGCCCCATTAAATCCCTGCGCCATTTACAAATACATTAGACATGCACCACCTGTTAACAAAAGTCTCTGAAGCAGTCAGAGCAACTAATTGCACTCACCTCTGCAAGCTTCACAACAGCTTCATAGTCTATTTCACCATGCTTGGCGATTCCAGCAGCATGAATCTTGAGAATTTCCATTCTTGATTGCTCATTAGGCAGAGGGATTTCTATTTTTCTATCCAATCTTCCGGGACGGAGGAGAGCAGGATCAAGTACATCAGGTCGGTTTGTAGCCATTATCATTTTAACCTACAATAGAAATGTAGACAGCAATGTCATCATGAACCCACCATTAAAGTTTTTGTTCAATAGTCATTTTGCAGAAAAATCACCATATCTATGAGAATACTTCAAAGAAGAAAATAGATCAATGCTTTTATATTTATTTCATTTGAATTAAAAATATAGAAAGTAATGAACTGTCGCATAAAATATTTCATACCATAAAAAGCATGTAAACGACTGAGTTTCTACTTCACAATTTCATTATCACCAAGCCAAGAAATATAGTTCTTACTCCTTTTTTTGGTAAATGGTCAGCAAAGAATTCATTTGTAAACACTGTAATTCATGACACGATTTGCTACTCCATTTTTCATATTGGAAACAATTCAATAAGTGAAAGTAAAATCAGAAGCTGAAAATAAAATCACAATAATAAATTGAAATGTATCTTAACAAGTGGTCTTAATGGCTTGGATACTAAAGATAGATGATGCATCTATATCCAGTATATATATATTTTTCACATATCCATTTGGTTATTGTGAATACTCATTGCCCAAAAAATTGCTACATGCATAATCATGTCCTAGCCAATTCAGTCCCTAAACATATTCTCATTTTTGCACTCTTGTTCTACGCAAAACCATCGCAAAGTACAACAAAGTTTCACCCACACTGTAAAACGACGATGACAGAGAGCATATAAGACATGGATAAAAATTAACTCAGGTTACTTTTTTACGTTTTTACGGTATAAATATAAATAGTAGCAGACTTGGTGAGAGTGGATTGAGAACTATAAACTTTATACAATACTTATCTATAAACCTATCCAATTTATATTCCTTAGTTCAGTACCCTTATGACATTGGTTAGAATTCTCCATTTTTTTTAATATTATTAGCAGCAATGTTTATAATAATTTCTTTAAAAAAAGATGAATTGCATTTTGAGCAGGGTTACCACAAACCACCACCTCCAACAAATAATAATAATAATAAAAAATAAATAAAAATAAGTAAAAGAACAGAGGTTCCTTAACCCCGGAATCTGTTGCAAGGGATCAAGCTTTTCTATAGAAGTTAGGGTTGACCAGTTCTTTTAAATCAAGTTTAATGGTATTATGAATAAAATACCTTTCCAAGCTGATCAAATCCATCAAGTTGATTAAGCAGTTCCATTAGTGTTCTCTGAATCTCACGATCTGCACTTGTTCCCTCACTGAATCGACGACCACCAATGGCATCAATCTCATCCATAAAAATGATGCAGGGCTAATATAGAAAAATACATAATTAGATAATCTTTTAATTAGTACATGTAAACATACAGGAAGACAAATTCACACAAACATCTCACCTGATGATCACGTGCATAGCCAAACATCTCCCTGATTAACCTGGCACTCTCTCCAATGTACTTATCAATTATGGCGCTTGAAACAACCTACATCAGAATGAAGGAATGTAACAAATTTTACAATGAAGAAAACTTCAAAGCACATAATTGACAAAAAAGAAAAATAATCTAACCTTTAGGAAGTTAGCATCAATATTACTAGCAATTGCCCTAGCTAACAATGTTTTACCAGTACCGGGAGGCCCATAAAGCAAAACACCCTGAAAGATATGAGTTGAAAAGATGTTGATCAAATGTAAAATTTAAAAGTATAGCTATTACAAATAAACTTCCAATAAAAAATATGTAAAAAAATGACATGACACAGATACTAACTGTCTAAAATAAAGATTAACACTGATAGAGGTCAGAGACTAAAAAGTGAAGTGAAAGGCAAATCACCTTCGGAGGTTTAATTCCAACTCGAAGAAAGAGCTCAGGATTCATCAGAGGTAGTTCAATTGACTCCCTCAATTCCCTAATCTGATCAGACAAACCACCAACGGCTGAGTAGCTGACATTACCAGGATCTTCATGCAGCATATTGTAAACTACTGGATCAACCTGGTAACTCAAACACGGAGAATTAGAGACAATAGTGACCACCGGGATTAAATAAATCTGATGATATCCCAACAAGACAAGAACATGTTCACAAAGTGAAAATATTAAAATAATAAACTGTGACGACTTACTTCACGAGGAAGTGCTCGCATTATGGTGAGTGTTGTCATATCCAGAACCACCCTTGTTCCAGAAGTCAATTTTTCCTTATCAACTTTACTGCGGCAGCCAACCACATACCTGGGACCGCTGCTTGCTTTAACAATCACTGATAAAACAATAACAAACATTCTATAACCAATGACTTACTCTTAAGTTCATTGTATCAGGAAATAGAAGGAAAAAATTACAGGGTAATCAGCTCAGGAAATTGAATTATAAAAAAGAACCAATAATCCCAACACGTCTTTGGTATCTGTAAGAAACAAAATTCTCTCAGGGATAAAGTCGGTGAAAAAAGTAGAAAGAAAAAAATCTTAAATGTAACTCAATGCTTATAAAACGTTAGGTTGGCAACACAATTAAAGAATGAAGTCGAACAAAGGACAGAATAGTTACATCGTTCATTGTCAAGAGGCCTGAGAACCTCGCCGATGATCTGCCCAACACTTTGAAGAGACTTCAAATCATCTTCTGTTTTATTGAACTCTTTCTTTGAAGCACGCAGATTCTCCCTCACTGCAAGTTTCAAGGTCAGTAAGTTACTAGAGTCATCGCATAAGGATTCAAGTCCATCATAGATAGAAGACAAAGTAAAGGAGTTGTGCCAACATAAAGGAGTTTCCATTTTCTGAAACAATACAGGGCAGCAGAAAACAGATTGTGGTTCTTATCCATCAGCAACCATGCTAAGATATAACGACGGTGTCCTTTCTGACTAAGAACCGTGTCAATATTTCATCACTCGACAAGGAATTCACTTATTTCATCAAACGAACCTCATTTGATTATAACAATAGATCTATTGATAAAGAAACCCTAGGCCCCAGAATATGATGTAAAATATCACAAACAAATTTCCTCTAGGTCAGACTCTCAACTCAACCTCACCGCATAATTATTGTCCCAGAAAAAACAAAAACCTAACCAAGGAATATAATAGGGTTGTCCGAAGTCAAGCAAATCTACAATCACAAAACCCTAAAACTACGAGGAACGATAATAAGTGAAAATTAAAAGCATGGTGTAACTGCAGAGGCTATTAAAGTGAGAGAAAAACGATAGACCAACCGGATCGGACTCTTGATTCCAGTTCCTTGTGCTGAAGAAGTTTCTTTCTATACTCCGCAACCGCATTACGGCGTCGTAGGGCATCCTCTGCGTCGGCCATCGCTGTTGCGCTTCGAAATCGAAAGAAGGAAGAAAGAGTGAGGTCGGTTAGACGAACGCCGAAGCGGAACGGAGTAGCTCGAGTTATGTTGTGACTATGGAAGCCTAACCTGGCACGTAAAGTGACGCAATTTTTAGTATTTTACGATTAACCCCCTGTATTTTTAACTAAACCACCAAATTGCCATTCCTCCAACTAAATTTAAATTTCAAATAAATAATTTGCCAGTTTTTTTATATAAAAAATAGTATTGTATATCAATTTTATCTTTTAAATATAATAATTTATTAAATTTTTAAAAATTGATCGTTACTTTTACAATTTTTTTATAAATTTCGCTATTTCTTCTTCTTCTCTTCTTTCTTATTTATCATTGATTATTCTTTCATCTGTTTTGATATATTTCACTTTATTTTTAATAAATATAATTTTAGTTTATATAACAACTTAATAATATTACAATAATATCACTTACTAACATAATATCACACATATTTAAAAAATAACAATATATAAAGGGAATTCCCTTTTTTGTGTCCACATTTCAAAATACCAATTTTACTCTTTAAATATAATAATTTATTAAATTTTTAAAAATTGACAGATACTTTTACAATGTTTTTATAAATTCGGCTATTTCTTCTTCTCTACTTTTTTATTTATTAATGATTATTCTTTCATCTGTTCTGATATATTTCACTTTATTTTTAATAAATATAATTTTAGTTTATATAACAACTTAATAATATTACAATATTATCACTTATTAATATAATATCATGCACATTTAAAAAATATATACACACAGACGTGACAGTGTCTGTATTTATGCTAGTTTATCATAAAAGAATTATAAAGGATAATTTGGACAATTTGATTAGTGTGATCTATTTATAAAATACTATTAGATATAATATTACAATTTTGTAGATTGTATATCAGTAATCGGGAGTTTTTGCTATAATTATTATTATTTCAATTTATAAATTTTGAGCCAAATAGTCTAGTTGGAGAAAAAAATATTTTAATAATATATTAGGCCAAAAATTTATACATGTAGCGCTGTTTCTTCTTTTTGATAACTAATATTTGTCATTCATCAACCAATCCTATCAGGGATACAAAATTTTAAATTTATTTATTCGTTCAGTAACATTATAATCATAAGTTCAATTCAACTTTTGATCCTATTTCTACAAATTAAAATTGGAAACAGTTGATAGTGTTATCCCTCGAGTTTGATAATCACAAAAGACGGTAATTTTTGAAAAATCTTTTGCTTACATAAGTTTAACATAGTTTTCATGTTTTAGCAGTACACACCTTCCAAAAAAAAATTTCTAATACAAACATGAGCACGCACATAAAAAAAAAATATTTTGACAAAAATGAAAGAAAAAGTGACATAATTCTATAATAAAATGTTTTTTTTTTTCAAAAGCCTGGACGAATATTTGAATCAGTCCAATTATCTACAAGCTTTGAGTGCCTGATACTGAATTGTAAAGCAAGACCATTTATTTAATGAGTGAAATGTATTAAGCTTTAAAAAGTTTTACGAACCAGACCTCAAACAAACTCAATCGACTCATATATCCATCCCACTAACAAAACATCCGTTCTCGATTTTTTTTTTTTTTATTTTTATGT
>Ga0099823_1006245_pt1 | contig 12008 bp, 8 predicted proteins | sample CowpearedBW_FD_76831 | JGI IMG/M metagenome (GOLD analysis project Ga0099823, IMG submission 76831) | Root nodule microbial communities of legume samples collected from California, USA - Cow pea red BW | ecosystem: Host-associated > Plants > Roots > Nodule | place: USA: California | collected... | reverse complement strand
CTATTATTTTATTATTATTTTTATTATTATCAATGTTTTATTTTATTTATAATTTTATTATCATTATTATTTATTATTATTGCCTTATTTATATTTTTGTTATTTTGTTATTATTGTTTTATCTTATTATTTTTATCTTATTAGTATTATTGTTTTACTATTATTGTTTCATTTTATTTTATTATTATTATTTTTATTTGTATTATTTTGTTTTATTATTAATATTATTATTATCATTATTGTTATTGTTGTTTTTTTTTATTACTATCATTATTATTGTTTTATTGCCTGGGTGATATTTTGGAGTAATGATTATGTATTCTTCCTGCTTTTGTATATTATTTGGTTGTTTAGGATTGTGTTTGATTATGATCCAGTCATGTGATTATGACTGGATAAGCATATCTCATGTTATGGATTGTATGTATAGTGCTCGGGGTTCTTTGGAACTTGCTTCAAAGTGCCACAAACCAGTAGTAGTGACGCTACTGGTGTGGCGGCTAGCGGCTTGAGGTTTGTTGCCTGGCGGCTTGAGGTGTGCTGCCAAGTGATAAGGGAAAACCAGAGAAGCTTGGAACGCATGGCACATGGTGGAAAATGTGATCTCGCCAAGTAGAAAAGATCTGGTAGAGGCTCTAGAGAGCGTATGATGCTTAGCAGCGTGAGGTGACTATCAGGCGGTGACGGTGTGACAAGGCTTTGGTATGGCGCATTGCGCCTGGCGGTGTGAGATGCCCGCCAGGCGGTCTGGAACCAGGTTTTGCCTAGCAACGCGAGAGGCGCGCCAGGCGGTTTTGGTGTAGAGTTGGTACGCGAGGAGGATTTCTACACAACTTTAGGTGATGTTCATGATGCGATGCTTTGGCTGGCGACCCAGTTACGAGTGTATCTTGTATTGGGGTAACACGTGGCCACTCTAGGTTGTAGCCTAGTGGGTTAAGAAGTCCAGTGGAGTGTGCGAGATCGTGGCTCGTACGACGAGGTTTTAGATGATTGCCCTCTTCAGTGTATCTAATTGAGTTTGGTAGTCTGGGAACAACTACAAACTCCTGTTCGTTTTAGGGAACTTTACTTGGTGTCATGGTGCGAGGTCGTGGCAAATTTATTCCCACGTGTGGACTATCGGGTGGTGGCTTGTAGTCAAAGGGGCGAGTAGACACTCGTGCAACAAAGATCGATCAATGGACTCACCGAAGGGTGTATAATCAATAGACGTCTAATGAAATAGTTGAAAGCCGAGGAACTGAGAAAAGGGGAAATTTGTTAACACGTTTTATAGTTTTGAGATGCTTTACTCAATGTAATGTTTTATTTGTTTATTTATATGAGCTCACCCTATTTGTGTGTGTTTGGCGATGATCATGTAACTTGTTACATGGGAGCAAGGATTGATGCAGGTGAGCAGGTGGATGCATAGAGACGGAGTGGGAAACACTTGGGGATTTTCACTGGTTTTCTATGGGCAAATTATGAATTATTTGTATTAGTTTTATAAACATTTTATAGTTGTAATACTTGAACGCTGTGAGTTTATTTTAGTTTGGCGCATTGAAATAAAAGTTTTAAATTTTCCCACGTTTTCGGAAAAGGAATTATCACAAATGCGATTTTATACTTAAATCCTTTTTTTTAATTATTTAAATTAGTAATATCCGATCGGGATGTTACACCAATCAATGGCAAAATTCAACAACACTAGCATAAATCCAGTACCTATAATAGATATTACTGATTAGGCTTCAACAATAGTTTTGTCCGTAAGAGTATAAATATTGAATTTATGTTTAACTATACATGTACTTGATAATAATTTGAATTAGGATTGTATGTTGATGCAAATGAATGAGGTCCTGTTGCACTGCTCTCTTTGCCCAAAATACATATCATCAATTCATTTATATCATCATCATCTAATTATGGATTTTTTTGCTTGACCATGGATTTCTTCATTGCCTTCATACCATTCATTTCTTCTTGCATGCTACTCATTTTAACTTCACATTCTTTTTTTATAGAAGCAATGTTTTCATTTCTCTTGAACATAGTAGGTGTCATAGTCCTTCTATAGCAACACACTCGACCATGCTTTTCTTTTTAAGCAATGATTCAAATTTTTCTTCCAATGACTCATTTAAATTTTTAATGGAAGTTTTAAATGAAGCCTAATAGGAAAACACAATGAAGACTAATCAATTTTAAATTTTAGACATATTTAATATTTAATTAAGTAAAATACTTACAATAACATTTTTGTGTTTCTTCATCCACTACTTTTTCTTTAAGATCTTGACAAGTTTTGATGAACATTTCAACACGAGTCACTTCTCCCCTTCCTTCTTATTTGTAAGTTGCATTAAGAAATATGATTAAAATACATTTGCACATTAGATATGGAAAAGCAAGAAATAGTAAAGCATTGAAATAGTAATACCAATTGAACACAAATTCTAGCAAAGTTTATTGGTCTCATTCGATGCATATACTTTTGCTTAGCTATATTAGTAACATTCTTTTCACTAATGCTCTACATTATATATTAGAGAGAATAATATTAAGTTAGATAGAAAGTTTGAATTTATAATAGTAATAGTTGCAATAACTTACTTGAATACTGGAATTTTTCCAATATGTCAACAACTACTTTAAATGATCTTCAGAAATATCAGATGGATGATGTTTTAGTTGCTCCTTCCAGGAAGACTACTTTAGAAAATGATTTCTTTTGATAGAGCACTTGTAACGCCTCCAAGCATCATTTATGCGAGAAAATATTGCCTTTTCTCCTTTAGGGGAGATGATGAATTTCTCCTAAAAAAATGATCGCATTACATGTATTTAATGAATTATTTCCATACCAAAACATATTTAATTTAGAGAAAGTAAAAATTGTACCAGCCATACCAAAACATATTTTCATATGTGATCCTTCTTATCTTTGAGCACCGCCTTGAAGCTTGTATAAATCAAAGGGCAAAAGTTACAATTTCTTGCTATTGTGTCAAGAAAATAACTCAAGTTTGACATAATTATGTTAGTTGAACCAATAGGTTCTCCATCATCATCCAATATAATCTCTTGACGGTCTTCAATGCCTCTTGCATGTATTTGTAAGTACTGAGTTGGTCCTCTTATTTTCTTTAGACATAATTATTTCCAAGTTAAAATTGTATAAGATAACTTAACAAATATCACATAAAGAAATTGACAAGTACTCATTTTATGGTTTAATGAAATTGAAATATTTACCATTATGTAGGGAATTTAAATCAACACTTGCTTCATCTTGGTTTTCATGCTCTTCTTCAATATCTTCTTCTTCTTCGACACTTTCACTTTCACTTTCTAACTCTATTCCTTCACCACCTTGTCTAATTTCTATGAGAAATTCATCAATCAACATTGACCAACATAATGAGGTCCTTTGTGTCTTATTTTCGTTATTACCTTGTTCTCCCATCATTGGTTCATCATCTTCCATCGTTACCCTTTTGTTAGATTTCTTCTTTGCCTTAGAGTTTTCATCTTCCAATGTCATCATTTTTTAAGGTTGTAGTTCTTCATTTGACTTATTAATTTGAGCTCTAACATTTTTCATTGGCACCAACGTTGCTCTAAAATTTCCCTCGGTTTCCTTTAGTCTTGGTTGTTCTTTGGAACTTGACTTGCTAACTCTAGTCTTGTGTTTGCAATTGCCAAAATCTTTGCTTTGTAATTTTGAGATTGTGTTCTTCCTATTGGCTGTAGTTGTTGATTGGTGCTAGAATTTTCATTTACACCTGCTACTCCCTTCATTAACCACTTATTTGAATCTTGCATTTGTATATGCTCTTTTTCTTTAGTCATGGATGTTTCCAATGTCAAGTTCTTTTTGGTAGGAAGCTTAGGATTAACCGTCGTTGTAGTAGGTTTGTCCTTATTTCTTAATTCAAACTCTTGGGAATTCAAATTGGGTTGGCTACATACTTCAAAATTAGTCAAATTAAATTATCCTTTTGGTGCAATCTTAGGTCCAGTAGTGACCCCACCAATGCTTATTATCCTTTCACGCTTTATCTTTACTTTCTTTCACAACTCTTTGCTTGATTTCTTTTTCGGCACCTCCAAATTTCGAACAATCATTTTGAACTTATCTCCAACTTCCATTGTCTGAAAAAAGAAGAAAAAAAAACATAGAAGAAAAGGATTCAAAAATAAAGGGTGTTACAAATGTGTTCATGAATTCGTAAGATTCGTTAGAATAAAAATGATTTCACCTATCATGCATGCTTATGTGTTGGTAAAAAAAGATTACATCTATCATGCATGCTTATGTGCTAGCTAGGATTTTCTTTGCCTATAAATACACTAACATGCATATTTCTATGTGATAAATGGTTAACCAACATGCTGATTTTCTTTTCCTTGATAAATAATTATGCAAACACCCAAAATGGCATTGTGATGTTCAAGTGAGTTGAAGATTGTAGTTACTCATATCACTTACCTTTAACACCCTACGAGAGTAATATAATCAACCACATCTTATATGTTTAAATATTTTAACCTTTGGATCATATTCTATTTCAGTTGTGCTTCGGTAAAACTAGTTTTGGTTCTAAATTAGAATGGACTGATTTATGTTTTCAAACTTTAAAGTGAAAAGCACTAGAACATTATCTTAAGGTTTAGAATGGAGTAATTCAATGACCAAAACTACTTATTATCCATCTATCTGATGTGTGTTGTAAATAGTTGCATGTTATGATAAGTTAGAGCTCATACTTTTTTTTTCTACTGAATAGGTAGTTCATTGTATCAGATTCTCAATCCATATACATGGTGACAAAGGGCTTCTTAGCCCTGGTATATTTACCTTGAAGGCCAACGAAACTTCCATTATATACTTGATGTACAAACTATGTTAAATTACCCAGAATATATTTGTTTTGATATTTTTTTATCCAAAAAACAGAGTATGAACATTATCCAAGGTTTTTAAGATAAACTATCCAACCACAACCTCTAATTTCCCTAAGACATTGATTTCACTAAGACACTGATACTTGATCGCTAAAAATTATATTTCCCAAACTATTAAATTTATTTTTTTAAAATTTGTTATAGACAACAATTTTATGGTTTAGCTCACATATTTTAAAGCCAACATGGAAATAAATGTGGCATAAAATATCAACATTTTGTAAAGCGTTGCCATTGGAATGCTTTGAGCCATGCGTGTAAAATTGTTACCTATACTATGATTAAGTAACACTTTTATAGTCGTGGAAAAATTTAGTGTTGCCTAAAGCCAAAAATTTTGTAGCGTGATATACATAATTCACCTTGACATTTTCACAAACACCATGCATGCATTCTAATTCTCTTAGGTTTTCATCAAACAGTTTGCATACACATTTCCATATCATCGTTAGTTAATTTTTGTATTAATTTAAAACAAATTTCCTCTAATTACACAAAACACACTGGAAAATAACTCAAAACTCACTTTGTCTTTCCATGGATTGATCTTTGGTTACCTACTATACTATATTAGGTAATCGAATTTGACTAAACTTTTAACAACAAAAGGTTTATCAAATGGCGTCGTTGTTGGGGAAAGGAAAAAATTGAAGGATTCTTGAGTTGGATTTGTGTTAGTTAGTTTAGGTAAATTCATTTTAGTAGTCTATACATTGTAGATAGTTAGTAAATGTTTTATATTTTTCTAAGAATTAGTTCAGTTTATTTACTGTCTTTATCATTATTCTAGTGATTTTCGAGATGTTGTTTATGCGTTTATATTTAATTATGAGTTGACATGGCTTAAATAACATTTAGAGAGGGAAATTGTTTCATAATGTGAGTAGGTGATTCATGTAAGCTAACATTTATTTTTTGAGAAAAAAATTGCAAGATAAGGTCAGCTTCAGGTCCAGTAACCAATTTTGATGTAGAGCTTGAGAAAACCTTGAGGTTGAAGAAGAAAAATAGGTTGAATCCAAGACAATTAGAGAACAATCTGGTTGCTAAAGAAACAAGGATCGATAACCATGAGGAAATGGTTGAACATCAAGAGGGGACCTTGAAGGAGTCAGTTGGTTAAGATATTAGCTAGCAGCACTTGTGAATCCAGATTCCCTGAGATGTGGGAGCAAACTTTGAGCTAAAATATGGACTGATTCAAGCACTACCCAAGTTTCATGGAATAATAGGAGAAGATCCACATAATTTTTTGAACAATCAAGCTTGAAGCAAAGATTTGATAAAGCCAAGTGCATGAAGATCTCATGTGATTGATGGAGATTATTGAAGATTCGCTTGAAGATCATGTTTCAATTATATTAAATATGTAATTGATGCGTTAGATGTAAATATTACATGTTATATCATGTGGGTAGGTTATATGACATAGGTTAGATGTCTTGTTAGTCTTAGTGTGTCCTTTTTAATATGTTAAAATGAGTTTTAATAGGTTAAAAGGCTTGTTGCATATAGTTTCTGGTATGAATGTATTCAATCAGTTAATTTTTTTTTCAATTGACTGGTTTCACTTAAGTCAAGTGAAATCAACAGATTGTACGAAAAATTCAACCGACTGTTTTCACTTAAACCAAACTATATAAGTTGTTTTTTCGAGAGCAGAGGTACAATTCTGACTTTTTGAATGCGAAAACTTATCATTCATCACTGGAAAACTCTCTCTCTCTCTCTCTCTCTGCATTACACACCTACAACGAATTGATTGAAGATCTTGGTTGATGTTGGAGGCCTTTTGGCTTGGGACTAGCTTGAAGAACTCGTGTATAGTAGGCTAGGGAGAGCCACCATCAGGTTTTGTAGTTCTTGTGCCTATGGTTGTTTGCCTGATGTGATTTGAGGTTTGTGAGGGTGATTCTTGCAGGGTGTTAGGCTAGATTTTTGTGAGTCAAAAATCTTGTGAGTTTCTTTGTTCAAAAGTGTAATCTTGGTGTATGATTTGTAAAAATTTTGAATATAGAGGAAACCAGGCTCAGGTTGTTTTGGCAAACAGGATGTAACTCTGTGATTGAGTGAAACAGTATAAAAACAAATGTGCCATTCTCTTCTCTTCATCTCACGCACTTTAAATCACTTTAAAAACTCAAGAAAACCAAGTAATTCATTCTTGTTCTTTAATGCGTTTTTGTGTAATCTGATGTTGCATACTTGTAAGGAATATTAATTGGAACAAGTCTTCTGTGTAAAGGTTTGTTGTTTGAGTTAAATCTGCGAACTTTGCATTCTGTATAAATTCACAGGATTTTAGCCGATTAATTGGAAATTTTAATCAACTATTTCATAGGCTCAATAACAAATCAGTCCGCTGTTTTATTTTTTGATCGATTGAAAGTGTATTGTTTTGCAGCTTTTGCATTCGAATTTTATAGTCTATTTGATTCAATCAAAAGGGGTTTTTAAGCTTTCAAAAAAGTTTTAAACAGCCAATTCACCCCTAGTGGAGGGTATTCATGGATAAATCACCAATTGCAACATGATATTTGATCTCAAACATTGCTTAAAATAACAAGATATTTAACATAAGGGGTAATGCTAGCAAAGGAGTCCTTGAGGTTGTTGTAAATGTTGTTTAGGGGCAAAATGTTTTTACAGATAATAATTTGAAAATAGGTAACAAAATCTTGGATTTAATTACAATGATAAGGCTGACTGCCCTAAGTCAGGAGGTTGATGGGATAATCAAGCATTGTGGATTATGTGCTGCAAGTGATCATTACATAATCAATGTCCATAAATTCAAGATGTAGCCAATTTGGATGCACAACTAGTGGCTGGAATTTCCAAAATCAGTAGGGAAATAAGTAAGGCAATCTGAAATGGATCCCTAACCCAAACTATATTCCAGCTGATCCCTCACAGCACATACACAATATTTTTAGAATATTCTTACTATGCCTAAGCTCATACCTAACACTCAACTGTTGAGGGCAATCCAGGGTCCTCCTAAACAACAACAATTTACAGACCTCAGGGATTTACTGTACAATAGTAGCAGAGCACTTGAAGCAACCATTCAAGATCTGAAAACTAAAATTGGGCAACTTGCCTTTACTATCAATGAGTTGATCCAACAATGTTCTGGCACTCTTCCTGCACAACCAGCGATGAATCCAAAGGTAGGGGAAAATGAAGAAGCTTAAGGAGAAGAAGAAAATTCATGTCATTGTTCATACCATAGTTCCACATTCTTTCATTTTGTTACAATAAATCCTCTGGATGTGAAGTTCTAATTTAACACTTTACATGTTTTCCGCAAAGGATGAACAATTAGATATGCTTCTATTAAAGCTTTTATTAATGGGGAAGTTTAATACAATTGTGAGAGTGATAAATGTCAAGCAGTGTATTGCAGGAAAGGATCCCTCCATTGAAAAGTACTTACCTTGCCTCCCTAGCTATATTTTTTCATTCACCATTTTTGTTTTCTGTCATAACTCTAGCAATAGGTAGTTAGTTTCATTTTTGCTTTAATTTATTATGGTAGTTTAGCCGAAGTTTAGTTCATTTTAATTACCGATTTTACAATTAGTTTCTATTCTACATGTCATTTATGACTTTTAGTTTAGCTTTTATTTTTTTAGACACTAATTAGATTGTGTATGCATCATTGCTTAAAATTTATTTTACTTCTTTGATAGTCTTAGTTCAGTTTTGACCATTCTAGTTCATTTTCTTTTGGTTTTCACTAGGCAATTTTTCGTTTATGTTTGTTTTTTTATTTTTAACTTGTTTTCTATCTTTCTTTTGCTAGTTAGAAGTTCTCGGTAGTTATGTAACATTTTTATTGAGTAGTTTTAACTAGTTGTAGATTTTATAATTTTTAGCCTTTTCTAGTATTAATATTAGGTTCTAGGAAACTATATTCTGAGTTGTGGCTGGTTTTGGTAATTTGAGTTCTCTTTTAGTTACATTTTTGTCATTAGAAATCATTTAGGATAGTTGTTTTTCAATCTTTTAGGATAGTTTAGTACCACTAACACAAAAAGACATATTATGTCTACGATTTTACGTCTGACCAATCAGAATCAGACATAAAAAATGACTGGTGGCAAACTTGTAATTAAATTATCAATTGCTTATGTCTAGTGCCTTAGGATCAGACGTAAATCTGGTTTTTTACATCTGACTAGCACCCGTCAAACATAAATTTACGTCTAATTAGTGCCATTTAGACGTAAATTTACATCTGACTACAGTGCGTCAGACATAAATGTTGAAACTTAAATCCCTAACCTTCTTCCACAAAGCGTCGTGACTGCACTAGTGGAGAATTAAGTGATTAATTGTTGAAAGGTTAGTTTCTCTTTTGATTCCATTTTGGTGCACCTCTATTTACCTTGAAACCCCTAATTTTTCGTAATTGTTGGTAGAGGCAGCGACAACGGAACTACAACGACGATAGAACTGTAGCGGCAGCGGTCGATGTGCAGTGATGGTCGTTTTGTTGAAGTGCAGTGGCAAAGGATTGTGATTGAAGTGCAACGACGGAGGACTCTACAGCGACGGCAATAGCGGCAGAGGACTGTGCAGCGACGACAATAGCGACGAGAATTCTTACAACCAATGTCTGTTTCAACCATCATCTGTGGGGTGTGGTGTGCAACGAGAGTGATCTCCCAAAACACTCATTTTTACATTTTTTTTATCAAGCTAAGGTCTTTTCTATTCATTTTTTACATATATAAATTAGTTTTGATTGCATTAGTATTCTTAATTTTAAGAAAAGTTGACTGCATGTGAGTCCATTGTATTAATTTTGCCATCTCTCATTATTTTTGTAATGTTGAGAGACTTTGTTTGAATACTATGTTTTCTATAAAATGTTTTTTACTTTTGTATTTATTAGATTTTTGATTAAATTTTATTTTTGGTTTATATTATATGTTTTATGAAAATATTTTTTTCCGAATGGGTAGGGTCCCACCTTTTGAGAATTAAAAATTTGAGAATGATGGAGTTTGTTATCAACGTAGTATGGATCGAAGTTGGATGAATGCACGTCGCCTTAGTGAAGAATATGAAAAAGGAGTTTCTGAGTTCTTGAAATAATAGTAATAATAATAGTAACAGTAATAATAATAATAATAAAAATAATAATAATAATAATAACTAATAATAATAATAATATAAATAATATTAATAATAATAATAATAAAATAATAATAAAATGTGAATAATAATAGTAAATAAAACATTAATAATAATAATAATAAAATAATAATAATAATAATAATAATAATAATAATAACTAGTAATTGTAAGGCCCACTTACTATTTATGTCCTTATTTTAAAAGACTGCCCCAAACGAGTTGGGCCTAAGGTTGGCCTATAAGGGACCAAAGCCCCTAAACCAGTTGAAACACTTTCACTCTTTTCATTTTCAGAAAAACAGCCGCTTTGCTCTTCTATTCCAAAAATGTGCTCTGCTAGGGTTTGCTCCTCCGTCTCGTTCAAGTCAGTTCAACTCCGTTTTTCCTACACGTAAGTTAGTTCTATAACCATAAACCCTTTCTAAGTTGTTTTCGTGTTTTATGTTGGTGCTCACTGTAGTAAATCCAATCTTCCTTCTGTGCTACTATCTCCAGCTCTTCAATATGCTCTTGGAGTTGCTGTGGTGGTGGGTTTAGGTGTCATAGTAGTTTGCTAGCTCATTCTAGGTAAGGGAAGCTAGAACCTTTTTATTTAATGCGATTGTTGTTTGCTTTGCCTTTGTTTCATGATTCCTGAGCTTGTATGCTACTATGGAAGCATGAGATGGTTGGATTTATTGTTTGGGTATGAAAATATAGTTGTTGCAGGGAGAAATAGTGGCGAGGTTTGACACTCCCGCCCAAGCGAGACTTGAAAAAGCAGGCTAGGTTCGCACTCGAGTTCTCGCTCAGGCGGAGAGCTCTCATTTGAGCGAGGTGACATCTTGCTCAAGCGAAAGGCGCTCGCCTAAGCGAGAACGCGTGGGAGCCTTGCATGTCGCTGCACTCTTAGTCCAAGTGAGGAACCTCACCTTTGGGCGAGGGGTGGTCTCGTTCAGGTGAGGGAGGGCTTGCCTAAGCAAGCGTATGAAGCCTCCTAGAGCCTCTGTCGCGATCTCACCTAAACGAGAGTCTCTAGCTTGAGCGAGGGGACTCCTCTCGCCTGAGCGAGGACTTCTGGCTTGAGCGAGATCCGCTGTAGGCCTCACTATTTTCTTTATTTGGTTGTTATGGATTGTTTGATTGATTGATTTATCTATTTAAAGCATGAAGTTGTGAAAGGCATGGAATATCTGTAGTTATGAATTGGATTTAAGTGTTGATGTGATCATGGTATGTAAAATGAATGAGATGGTTGGTAACTAAAGTGACATGGTATTGGTATGAGACACAATCCTATATTCATGGTTTGAGAATGATAGGTTGGTATGAATTAACCTGGAACATGAAAGAGGTTGGTTATAAAGGGTTGGCATGAGATTTATATGCATGATAAGTGTTAATTCGTTGCTGGAAAATGTTTGGTATGTGTTGAGGACTTAATTCCCTAGGTCTCTAGGTGAGACTTTATGGGTGTGCCTCAGTTGGTCGGGACGTAATTCCATGACCTCTGTTAGTGGATGGTGGTGCCTCATCTATATAATTTAGTAAGGATTCAAGGTAAGCTTGCATCCTGACGCTCTAAGGTGTTAGTTAGTCTCACATAGAGCAGACTAACTCTTGTGGTGAGAGTAGCAGGAGGCCTGAAACTTATTAAGGGCTAACCTTGTGTGAAGGGGATTGAGACATTGTAACACTTAGCTCAAGGGTGAGCAGCTTGAGGGTGAGCAAGAAAATCCACCACAAGTGTAAGCATTCGTTGAATCTGACTAAATTATACGTATCCGGATGAGTCGTGTCGAGTCTTAGTGTATTGATTTTAAGGTCATAACATGCTAGGGTGATGTATGTATAATTGATTGTGAAAGAGTATATGATTGCATGATAACACTATTTTTCGGCTCTAGCTTACCCTTTTGCTT
>Ga0099823_1006242_pt1 | contig 12010 bp, 10 predicted proteins | sample CowpearedBW_FD_76831 | JGI IMG/M metagenome (GOLD analysis project Ga0099823, IMG submission 76831) | Root nodule microbial communities of legume samples collected from California, USA - Cow pea red BW | ecosystem: Host-associated > Plants > Roots > Nodule | place: USA: California | collected... | reverse complement strand
TTTCCTTTATTCTCTCAAACAAACAAAATCGTAATTAAAGCTAAAACCCTCCTTCATGGCAGCCCCTTCTTTTCGACACCAACACAACTCCAACCCCTGAAACATGCGTTCACCTCTTAGCCACCACCAACGACCTCTGCTGGAGGCTTCACCGGCGACACTATCGCCCTTCACTCCACCTCGCGCCTGCACTAGTGTCTCCTCCTTCGCTTCTCCAGCGCGTTCAAGACAGGGTTGGGCCGATCCGCTTCATGGCCGCGAGGTCCCGCTTGCCAGAGATCGCCGTCAGCGGTTACAACCGTCGGCGGCGCCCATTCATCTCCAATCCTCGATCCTTTTCTTCTACGAGAGAGAAAGGTGCCATAGACTCTACGACTCGTCACCATTGTGTCGGTCTCCGCGATTGGGTCTGCGATCGTCACGCGACCACACTCTATTATCATTTTCTTTCTTCTCTTGGTTTTCTATTTCTGATTCGTATTTGGGTGTGAATGATTGGGGAAGATGAAACATGAGTATTTCACACTGGAATTGGGGTTTCGGTTCTCTATTTTTTTATTTTGGTATTTTATGCAGGTGGATGTGAAAATGATAATGGAGGAATCTGGTGTTTATGTGTATTTGTGCAGGTGGAACGTGTGGGCGAAGGTGATGATACCCGTTGGTGACCGTATGGGATGGGCTAGTTTTGGATGAGTGGAGTGGAGGAAACCGAGAACGGAAATGGTAGTTACGTGTTGGCTGCATATAATTGAACAAGGAAGAAGATGTGGGTGTAGCGTGGTTATGTTAAAGAGAGGTGAAGTGGTTCTCTATTTTTAATTATTTTGTGCACAGGTTGGATAAATGGAAGATGAAGAAGATTATGATGGTCATGATGATTGTACGAGAACGGTGATGAGTGCACGATGATGCTCGCGATTTTGATGGAGCATATTTCGTTTCCCAAACTCAAACAACAACAAAGAGCACAATATATTTGACTCAAGCAACAACAGACAACACATCAAACCCAACACACGAACACATTATGCTCACACAAACGTTCATTTATTCAAGATTGGGGTGCTTACCTCTTGCAACTGCTTATCCCATTATCACTCCTTTCCTCTCGTTCTAGTTCTTCCTTCAGTTGGGTCCGAGGGTGCTGATAGCTTAGAAAATTCCCTGTCTCTTCTTTTTCCTTGATGGCTATGAAACCCCCTTTTTCTTTTCACATGACTCTGTTGTTATTTCCGAGCCCGTTTCCCCTTTCGTTCATACTTTGCACGAACAGTCTAAGATGACCAAAAGCACAAGGCAGGATGCTTCCCAACCGCCCTATTAGTGCTATGACTGCCACAATGATACACAAAGATACCCAACATTTCTGTTTGTGTACTAAGACGTAGAGATGGAGTAAAATATGAAAATTTGAACATTTTTCTTGCATGGGGAGGGAAGGGTCAGCAAGCAGAGAATTTACGTTGATTTCCACTTCCCAACTTATCACTTCATTTTTATTTTATTTTTTTAATACCTAATATTATCTTCTTTTTTTTTTTTAAAGAAAAGCAAAACGAAAATAAGAAAAGAGAAATAAAATAAGATACGATGAAAATTTAAATAAAATAAAAATAAAACAAGATGAAAATAAAAATAAGAATAAAAGATATGTATATATAATAAAAATAAAATAAGATAAAATTAAAGTTAAAATAAGATAGAAAGTAAGAATAATAAAAAAATATATTTATACTCTATGTTTACTTTTTTTTATTTTTCCCTTCTCGTAATTATTTTCAAAGTAAATTTTTTTTATTTTTTACCCAGACGAAATTGGGTGTTGACAGTTAGTCTTCAAACATCTAAGGTCATTATCTTGTCAAAGACTAGGGCCTCCTACTACTCTCACAACTTGAGTCAGTCCGCTCTGTGTGAGTAACTGACTCTTTAGAGTTTCAGGATGTAATCCTTACGTGAATCCTTACCTAATTTTATACATTGAGGCACCACCACGAAACCTTACTAAGAGGTTCGTGGAATTACGTCCATCACATAAGGCACCACCATTAGGTCTCACCAAGAGGTTCATGGAATTACGTCCATCACATACGACACCACCATGAGATCTCACAAAGAGGTTCATGGAATTACGTCCAACTCATATTATAGCCATTTCTCACCAACCAACCATAGATTTATCATGCGTACCAATCTCATACCAATATACAACCAACCACCCAATCATGTTTCATACGCATATTCATACTAAGCTAATCAATTCCAGCCCATAAATCATTTAATACATGTATATTCACACATTTCATGCTTTAAATAGGGTAATCCAATCAATTATGTGACCATAAATCAAAAATAGAGAAGAAACAGCACGTGAGCACGTCCCTGCACAATTCTCACTCAGCCTGGAAGCACTTGCTCAAGCAAGAGAGGTTCTCTCGCTCAGGCGATCTCCTTTCGCCTAGGCAAGAGCTTGAGCAGTGGAATAATGAGGTTTTCGTGTGTTCTCGCTTAGACGAGACCTCCTCGCCTGAGCGAGGTGACTTTCGCTCAAAACGGGAGTTCGTCGCTTGAGCGACAATGCAAGCTAAAACCTGGGAGGGTTTTTGGTACTCTCACTTGGGCGAGAATATCAAGTTTCTCCACTATTCGCGCAGACAAGCCAAGAAAACAGTACAAGGCCACATCCAGTTCAATCTCATGCAAGCACAAACGTCAATCAAGCATTTTAATCATGAAACGGAAGCCAAACAATAACATATTGCAAAGATGTGAGAAACCCTAGCTTCCCTTACCTGGATATATGCTAGCAGACAACGATAAGCACCCAACAAAGAGCACCACAACTCCAGGAACAGATTAAGAAGCTGAAAAATGCATACCAGAACGAAGATAGTGTTATAAGGCCCTATACAGAACTGACACACTCGAGATGAAAAAGAGGAAAAATGATGTTCGACTTACTTGGAGAAGGCTTTTGACTGGCCCGTAGGGGAACTGACTCAAACCTTAGCAGACCTCACGTGTGCAGTACTAAGAGGGAGGAGGAAGTTGGTATGTTTCTGAAAAATGAGACACCAAAAGTGAATTAGGATTTGAAAAAGGTTTTTAGGCATCCTATGGGATGGCCTTAGGCATAACAGATAAGTTTAGTCTCTTAAACATTAAGAGTGGAAAAAGTGGGCCTTACATTCTCCCCAACAGCAAAAATTTTCGACCTCGAAAATTAAGACTTACCAGAAAACTGATGTGGATGTGACTTCCTCATATTCTTCTCTAGCTCCCAAGTAGAGTCATCTGTCCTTTAGTCCTAGATGACCTTGACAAGACTGACTGGTTTTCCTCGGCGTTATTCCACCCAACGATCCTCAAGAGCAATGGGTGGTACTTCCATTGTAAGATCCTCCCTGATTTGTACATCCTCGGCTTCCAACACATGAGATGGGTTGAATACATACTTCCTTAACTACAAGGCATGAAATATTGGATGGAGATTGGCCAACTAGGAAGGCAAAGCAATCTCATAAGCCACAAGCCCAATCCTTCACGAGATTTGATAAGGGCCAAGAAACTTAGGAGAGAGCTTCCTCGATCGGATAGCCCTTCCCACGCTAGTGGTTCGGGTCACCCTCAAGAATATGTGATCTCCACCATGAATTCCAAGGGTCTCCTCCTTCGGTTTGCATAAGCCTTTTGCCTACTCTGAGAGGCCTGTAACCTATCCCTCACCATCTTCACTTTCTTTGTAGTTTGTTCCAAAAATTCATGTCCAACTAGCACTAGTTCTCTATCTTAGTACCAACACAGAGGGATCCTGCACTTCCTGCCATAAAGGGCCTCATATGACGCCATGCCGATGCTCGCATGGAAACTATTGTTGTAGGTGAATTCTATCAAAGGAAAAAATTCATCCCAAGCACCCAAATGATCCAACACGCATGTCCTCAATAGATCCTCAAGTGACTGGATCGTTCTCTCGGACTAGCCATCAGTCTGGGGATGGTAGGCTGAACTCATAGTTAACTTGCTACCTAAAATACTCTATAACGTTTGCCAGAAACGGGAAGTGAACTGCAGATCTCTATCTGAAACTATGCTCAACGGTACCCCATGTAATCTCACTATTTCCTTAATGTACAGTTGAGCTAACTTGGCCATAGAGATTCTCAGGTTCATTACCAAGAAATGGGCACTCTTGGTCTATCAATCCACCACAACCCAGATCGTATCGTGACCTCTAAAGGTTCCTGGCAAATGGGTCACAAAGTCCATAGCTATGCTATCCCATTTCCGCACCAGTATGTTCAAAGGCTATAGAATTCGACCAGGCCTCTGATGTTCTACCTCTGCCTTTTAACATGTCAAACATGCGGATACAAACTGAGCTACATCCTTTTTCATGCCCTGCCACCAGAAAGTCTCCTTAAGATCTTGGTACATCTTAGTCATGCCAGGATGCAAACTAAGACGAATCTTGTGTCCTTCCTCAAGGATCAACCTTTTAACCTCATCATCTTCAGGTATACACACCCTGCCTTTGAATCTCAATACACCGTCACTGCCCAAGGCAAAATCCTTTGCTTCACCTAACCCAAGCAACTCTCTCACCCCTTTCAAACTAGCATCCACCAACTGCTTTTCCTTAACCAAGTTCAGAAAGTCACTAGATATAGTTAGGGTACTACATCTAATGGACTCAGATCCCAACTCAACTTGTAGCTTCATATCTTTGAACCTCTATAGCAACTCCAACTCCTTGATCATCAGGTGTGTTGTATGCACTGTCTTCCTACTCAAGGCATTTGCCACCACGTTTGCCTTTCCTGGATGGTAGAAAAATTCGAAATCATAGTCCTTCAAGAACTTTATCCATCTCCCTTGCCTCGTGTTCAGCTCCTTCTGATCAAACATGTATTTGAGGCTCTTGTGATCACTGAACACGCAAAACTGGGCACCATAGAGATAGTGTCTGCAGATCTTCAAGGCAAACACCACTACTACTAACTCTAGGTCATGAATAGGGTAGTTCTTCTCATGTACCTTAAGCTACCTCGAAGCATACACCACTGCCTTATTCTCCTGCATCAATACACAACCGAGTCCCTGATGAGAGGCGTAACAATAAACCTCAAAGGGTTTATCAATGTCAGGGATCACTAACACTAGGGCACTCGTCAACCTTTGCTTAAGCTCTCGAAAGCTTTCTTTACACCTATTAGTCAAAGCAAAAGGTTGGTCCTTCCGGGTAAGTTGTGTCAAAGGCGCCACTATTTTGAAGAATCCTTCTATGAATCTCCTATAGTAGCCAGCTAAACCCACGAAGCTCCTGATCTTTGTTGCTGACTTAGGACTTTCCCACTTTATCACTGCTTCCACTTTTGCTGGATTTACAACAATACCCTGTGTAGATATCACATGCCCCAAGAATTATACTTTCTCCATCTAGAATTTACACTTGGACAACTTCGCATACAACTGCTTCTCCCTCATAATACCAAGCACTAACCTTAGGTGCTCGGCGTGCTCCTCTTGAGTCTTGGAATAGATAAGTATGTCGTCAATGAAAACCACGACAAACTTATCTAGAACTGCCTTGAAGATTTTGTTCATGTAGTCCATAAATACAGCTAGAGCATTGGTCACACCAAAAGGCATAACCACATACTCGTAGTGCCCATATATGGATCTAAAGGCTGTCTTCTGGACATCTTCCGCCTTCGCCAAGATCTGGTGATATCCCGACCGTAAATCAGTCTTTGAAAACACCGATGCACCATGTAACTGATCCATCATATCATTTATTCTTGGAAAGGGGTACTTATTCTTGACAATCATCTTGTTCAACTACCTATAGTCCACACACAGGCATTAGCTCCCATCCTGCTTCTTCACCAAACACACTAGTGCTCCCTATGGCGAAGTATTGGGTCATATAAACTATTTTCCTAATAACTCCTCTATCTGTTTCTTGAGTTCCACCAACTCCGCCGGAGCCATACGGTAAGGAGCCATCGATACTGGATCGGTTCTTGGTACCAGATCAATAGAGAACTCGACTTCTCTACTTGGAGGCAACTGATGAGTGCGTATTTTTGCCCTTATTTAATGTCTAATTCTTGGTATTTTAATTGAATTTGCGTGTTTAAAGATTGATTTAATTGGGATTTCCTATAATTGGGTTTATTGAGCATCATATACAAAAACATGTTAAAAATAGATTTTTAGTTGCATAAATGTTCTTTGGATATTTTGAGGCATGTTAATGCAGCTGCAGCTAAGTTGAGTTCATGGAGGTGTGGAAATAAATTGATTAAAGCTTCATGACACCTTAAAGATACATCCAAGAAGAAGAAATTATCAAAAACACAAAATTCCAAGCCAAGCATTGCATGAAGACGGCAAGAAAAGCTTGAAAAAGTGAAGAAGTTTTTCCTCTCTTCTTGGTTTAGCCAAACTTCTAAGAACGAGGAGGAAACTGGTCCGTTTCTGAAAAATGAGACACGAAAAGTGAATTAGGGCTGGAATAGGGTTTTGGACACCCTATGGACTAACCTTAGACCCAAGAGACAAATTTAGGCTCTTAAACATTAAGAGCGGAAAAAGTGGACCTTACACTAGTGTTTTGAGTTTCGGAGTACATATTTCTCAATATAAGCTCTTAGATTCCTTGATTTGAAACTAATGAAACCATCAGAGCGATCGCCTGGGATTTAGCCGTGTTTTTGCATCTCGACAAATATGAAGTTTTTTATTTCTTAAAAGTGTTTTTTAAATCACGTAATTTGAAAGTTTTTTTAACTTTGAGATTGTGAAGTTTTATTTTTAAAATGTATAATCTAAAAGTTTTATTAAATTGTGTAATTCAATAATATTTTTTATTTGAATTTTTTTTTTTCGAAATTCATATTCCGAATGTCAAAATTATGACTTCACACGACTGTGCAATCTTAAAGTTTTATTGACTTCTAGTTTGTGCAATTCAAATGTCACTTTTTGAATGAAAAATATTTATAGATTATATAGTTAAAAAAGTCCCTTTTTTCATAACAAAAGCTCCTAGATTATGTAATCTGAAACTGTTTTTTGGACTATATAATCCAGAATTATCTTTCGAATTGTACAATATCGAAGTCGTAGTGCCTTTCAGCTTAAAGTTTTTATGAAAAAAAAACTTGAATTATACAATTCATAACACTTTCTTCCTTGAATCCATCTATGACATAACACATAGACAAGAAAGGTGACAATTACAAGGACCGGCAACAGCAAAGGGTAATGGAAACAAGAGACACAATTTGGTCTTTTAATAACTCCATGAGATGCACACAAAAAAATATAGGAGTCTAGAAAGAAATGGCCATACCTTTGTTTGATATGATAGTATAATTGTCCAATGCACTAGCCACAAATGTCAACAATCAGTATTTTCAATCATGGGCACAAGCTTTTTCTTTGTGCACCCACATAATTTCTATTTGTACCCTTATAATTTCTATTTGTGCCCTCATAATTTTCAAAATAACATTTTACCTTTTGTAAAATTGACTTTGGGATAACCTACTCTCGATATCTCCCATTACAAGATTTCTAGAATTTCCAAAAGAGAAAATTGTTATAGAATTCACAATAACTTTGTCTTTGATTATGTTAGGTTACAAAGTACTAGAAAACTAGTATGATCGACCTTTTAAGTCCTCAATTTTAATTGCTAACACAATTTTTCTTTTATTATTTTTCCCAAATCATCACAATTCTAATTTTATACGTGTATTGGTATATATTTTTAAGATATCATTAGATATTATTAGATACAATATTATGTGTATTTGAACTCATAGCATATTTTTTTATGATTTTTCACAATAAATACATTGTTGTATATTCTACACAATAGAATTAATTTTTATGCCTATTTTTTAATTATTTTAACATGATATTTAAAGCTAGGGTTTACTGGTAAATCCATTATTTTCTTTTTATCACCCAAAAAACGTCGCCACCGACTGCCGCCAGAGCCACTGTTCGGATTGACAACACCACCAGTCGTATCATCTTGACTAGATGATGACTATGTCATTGATATCACATTGATCAGATCTCCCAATACGATCTAACGCGTCACATGTGGCGGTGCGTGTAGCCCCTTCTCCAAGCAACCACATACAATGAAATTGTTGTCCCCTCTTCATTCTCAATCTATGCTTGTTGACCGAATTGGAGATCTTTGTTTTTTAATGTTTTCTCTCTCCTCTTATATGGCCTATTCTACTGTCACTCTTTTAATTCGTTAGTCTATACGAATTATGTTATTATGCATCTACATATTGATAAATTGGATGACACTAATAATTAGAGTTAGGAATTAGACATTAAACTTTGGCTTAAGAGTTAGGGATATGTTGATCATCTTACCTAGAGTGTGAATACTATTGATGCTAGTGAAGTTTCTTGTTGGTTGTAAATTTATGCTCAATTGTCATTCTTAAGTCTATTATTTGCTCCTCTTTTAAACATATGCTTTGTGCCTACAAAACATGTTTAGAAGTTTAGGAATAGGAAGAATTATTATACACCAATGACACTCAACGTAGTTATGGTGTTTGCTCACAATGTTCTCAATGTGGTTGCTCCCAAACATCATTGCCCAATGGTTGGGTGTCTAGGTAAAATTCATTCTCTTCTTCATGCCTTTAATGAGGTTTTACCTCCTACCTCCACTCCATCTTAAGAACTAGAGCAAAGGTCAAAGTTCTTTATGTTATTGGCTTTATATGGACTTTCTAATTGTTATTCCCATATTTGTGGTCATATTTTGAGATTCCCCATTGTACCCAAGTTTAGTTTTACTTATTTCACCCTTTTGTATGTTCCAAGTAAACTAAATGTTGATATACTTGGTTCAATTGATGATTGCAATCACCCTCGTAAGCCAACTATGAGGACCCAATTTTGTCCGGCTTAATAAAAATCTCTTATGAAATAAAGAAATAAAGAAATGAAAAATAAAAAATATAAATAATTAATAAAGAATTTTTTGTTCATTAGGCTCAATTGTTTTTGACATTTCCAACCTTCTATTTGTGTTTTTCTTTTACACCTTGATTTTTATTCTTTTAGCCCATTTTTTTTACACACCCACACTACCCTTTGGTTTTCTGCCTCCTCTTTACTACTTTTACCCTATCTCTTTGCTTTTTTTACCACATTTGTTCGAGATGGAGAAAATAATGATATGATTATGATAATTTGAAGCATCATCTCTTTTAATTATTAGAATCAATATTACTAATGGTGATTGATATTGTGCTTTGATTTGATTCCCCATGATGTGATCTTATTAGGACCAATTCTTGCTTTTTACAATTCTTTGTAATTAAGGCGAACTTTATTGTGAGATCATTACCTTATAGTTATAGTATTGTGTATATAAACACATCAAGTAGGAGGGGCAAGAAGGGTGAGGGAGGAGGATTCTAGATACTTCACTCTTTTTCCGATCATAATTCATAATACTATTTCGTCAACTTTTTTTTCACTTTAACACGACTAGGAGGGGAAGGTTGTTACTGACGTGGATTCTTAAGCAAGTTTCGCTGAATGTAAGTTCCTCACTATATTGTGTTGAATTATTGGCCTATTTGTTACTTCTCGTATTGCGTTTTAAGTGCACATGTTGTTTTAACACTTCCTATTATGTAGAGGCACAATAATATGCCCAATCTTCATCATTTTCACCAATCTCTCTTGTCATTAATACACCCACCACACATTAATTATTCATTACACCATGTGTTTTGTTAACTTTGCACACCCTCATTGTTTTTATTCCATCTTTGCCTTTCTTTTAATTTAACTCCAGCTCTTCGCAGACCCACCTAAAAAAAATGAAAATGATGATTAAAAATAATGTCATTTTAATACTATAAAATATAAAAGATAAAAAAATATAATAAACAATTTAAGAAGAATGGAAAAATTATTTTTCTTGTAGTGTCTATTCGAACCCTCGCATCACGTGATACCTATTAAAAAACTTTTTGTTCTCCTAAATATATATAAAAAAGAAGTATAAGGGATTAAGAAATAAAAATAATTTTATTTGTGTATCTTTAGTGTCGATCCGATCGCTCACGTTGTGTGACACTCATTTCAAATATTTTAAAATACCAAAAAAAGGGGTTTTCAAAATTAAAAATTAAGAATTAAGTCAATAAAAATATAAAGAAAGGGATTTTCAGAATTAAAGTTAAGTTAGTAAGAAAAAAAGGGTTTTAAGAATTTAAAATTAAGTCATTAAAAATATAAAAAAAGGTATTCATAAGAACTATGTGATCCCTGATTCTCCATTATGAATGGAGATACAAGATCAATCATTATCAGGTTCAATTTAAAAAAAAAATCAATTCGTTTTCAAATAGTTTTCTAAATAGTCTTTTTATAAAGAATTATGTGACCCTGATTCTTCATTGTAAATGGAGATACGTAGGAACAAGGATCAACCCTTATCGGGCCCTAAACAAAAGTATTTTTGCTTCTTTTGAGTATTTTCTTTTTATTACTTTTGGGGAAAATAAAAATTAAAAACAAAACACATCCATTTGTATATTTAATTAAAGGTATTATCTTTGGATGAGTGTTGTAGGGTGATAACACTTTCCCTAAGTGTAACCGACTCCCGGGCGCAAAATCTGTTTTAATAGATCTTGTTTTTATTTTTATGGTTTTCCATAGTTTTCCCAAAATAACTATGGTGGTGCCTCCAAGCTTTTGCTTTATCGATTTATATTTTATTTTTGGTTCGTTGTTCTGTCGCATTTTTGGTTGCGACGTCGGGCAAATGGCATCACAATTGTGAATATTGTCACAAGCTAGGTTACGAGATTGACAATGTTATGTCTTACATGGTCATCCTCCTCGATCTACTATAATTGTCGAAAGTAATCCTCCTTCATAACCATCTAATGTGGATCCTACTTCATATCGTAAGACACCTTCCTATTTGCAATGAATTTTCCAAATGGTATGAGGATAATCAGAACTCTAGTTCCATTACTTTTGTTGCAAATATAGATACATCTTTTATTGACCTAACTCACTCTACCCCCCTTAGGTGCCACAAATCAGATTACTAGTAACAAATCTTTGTTTTCATCTCAATTTTCTACTAGTTATTTACCTTCAATTACTACGGCTGATGGATCTAGGTCTATCCCATGGTGTTGGTATTATTGATCTTTTTCATTCTTTATCAATTAATAATATCTTTTATGTCCTTGTGTCTCCATTTAACTTATTACCCATTAGTTGTCTCACCCATTTCATTGATTGTGTTATTTCTTTTACCAAAGATAATATTTGTTTACATGACTGGAGTTTGGGATAGACGATTGGCACTAGATGTGAGTGTTATGGTCTTTATCACCTATGACCTTCTACAAATGTTGGCAAGGTTATAGATTCTCCATATCTCCTTCATGCTTAACTTGGTCATCATATTCCTGCTAAAATGCAAGAACTTGTTTCCAATTTGTTCAATTTATCTAGTTTGTTGTGTAGGTGTCGCAACCTCAATCACGACGGGACGACGCACTAAAAATAAATTATTTGGAAATAGAGATTAGAAGTCGCCACCATAGTTTATTCTAGAAAACTATGGAAAATCATAAAAATAACATAAAGTCCGCGAAAACTAAATTTAGGGTTCGGGAGTCGGTTACGCGTAGGGAAGGTATTAGCACCCTACGGCGCCCGCCTAAAGGCGGTACCTTTAATTAAATTTGCCAAAAAGATGTGTTTATTTTAAATATTTATTTTTCCCAAAAGTAAGAACATAATTTGAACAAATATATTTTTGAGTGAAAAGGACCCGACAAGGATTAACCTTGATCCTACGTATTCTCATTAACAATGAGAAATCAGGGCTACGTAGTTCTTTATAAAATTGTTTGATTAAATGATTTAATTTTTGAAAGTTGTCTTTTGACATATTTGAAAAGAAATGTCGTGCGAC
>Ga0099823_1006238_pt1 | contig 12013 bp, 8 predicted proteins | sample CowpearedBW_FD_76831 | JGI IMG/M metagenome (GOLD analysis project Ga0099823, IMG submission 76831) | Root nodule microbial communities of legume samples collected from California, USA - Cow pea red BW | ecosystem: Host-associated > Plants > Roots > Nodule | place: USA: California | collected... | reverse complement strand
TATATAATTTTATAGTATTATTATATTGTTATTAGTTAATTAGTTTTGATTTCGTTCCTACTTGCATTCTTTTATATATTTTGTTATGTACACATATATGTATATATTGTTAAGCTTATATATAATTTTATAGTATTATTATATTGTTATTAGTTAATTAGTTTTGATTTCCTATATATTTATAAGGGTTATGCATTCACAATTTATGATATTAGATACATTATTATTTCTAATAATAATAATTTTAAAAAAATATTTATAATATAATACATTGTTTAATAGAATTATTGCATTGAATTTTATTTTATTTTTATTTTTATTTTGCTTTTGGATGTTACATTTCCAATATATTGTTCAAATTGGAATCTCAACATCTTTCTAATCCACCTTTTCACTAAGTTTCCAAGTTTCCTACAGGTTCTAACTCTAAGGATCCTAAGTCAACCCTTGTGTAAATGGGGTTCACATCACCATCAAATTTATGTCAGACTAGCAAAATGTATTTTTTAATAATTATGTAATTTTTCATGTTTGTTTGTGGACTTATATGTTTGTATTCTTTAATCCATATGTCTGCTGTCCAGGAACATTTACCTAGGGTAGAATAAGGATTTTGTATGCACCATTTATATTCCAATTTTCAAAAAAAAGAAATTACAGGAAAAAAAATTGAATAGTCTAATGTGAAGGGTTACTACAAACACACACCCTCAAGGTTAGGAAAGAGAAATGAGTAATATATAAGAAGAGAATGTGGAGGTTTACAAATACTTGATACTCATTTCCCCAAGGTTTGGCTTTCACCCTTAACATGACCTACATCAATATACTATGACAAAGTTGTTGTTCATTATTATGCCATTAACCTTCTTTATTATTGAAATAGGTTTTGGTCCAAATCTAAGTTTACAAATCAAGCCATCTGTAACACACTTGTCAATAACATGAGTGAAGCATTCAATAGTGTGCTTATTGATGCAAGGAGTAAACCAATTATAACAATGCTAGAGAATATTAGACTTTATTTGATGAAAAGATGGACCACCAACAGATTGAAGGTAAACTCTTTATAAGGTTCAATCTGCCACAAGATTAAAAACAAACTTGAAAGGGAATTAGGTTTAACAAAAAAATGAATATCGAGGTACGTACATATTAATTTTTTTCACACATATTTAAATTTGTTTGGAAAGGTTTTCACACTTATTTCTAACATTTGCCACTTTCACAGCTGGTCAGGAGAAAAGGTGTTTGCAGTAAGGCACATTTCCATTTTTGAATGAAACATAAACATTCATAACTTCATTTATTGAATCATTTCTTAACATTAGCACAATGATACAACCTTAAAAACAACTTTAACAACAACAAAAAAAAACATCCCAACCTAAACACATCAATTCATTTCACCAATAACAAAAACCAATCCTAGTAAAAAAATGATCCTTTTCTTGGAAACCCGCACTAGATTCTCAAGCATAGATATCTTCCTTCTTTGTCTACCTATAACAACATCCTTTTCATCAAATAATTTTTCAACACACCACTTGAAGTAGTTACACCACACCATATCACAAGAACCATTTTGTTATTCAACACAAAAATAATAAAGCCAAAATTTGTGTTATAAATGTATAGCAAAGCCAAAACTAGAAAAAATAATTGTATAATCCACGACAATAATTCATGTTATGAATGTAACCTTTTAGTTGGTACAACTCCAAAATTATCTACCAATATTTTTTGAAGTTCTTGTTATTCTCAGGACTGCCATATCTCTATAATTGCAAATGGGATAAAACTCATACCCCTTGAATGACGACCATGACAGGTAGTACAACTTGGCTGCCCCCAATGTTTACAACAAGACGAAGAAGAATGGTCATAAGAAATACCTAACCAAGCACGAACACGAACTTAGGAAGTGGAGTTTGCAGAATATCTTCTTTATGGCCATAAATTCCATTTGTTCAAACCTTAAATCAGTATTTATCCCCAATTTTGTTTTAAAAAATTATTAAACATTATAAGGGATAAAAACAATAACGAGCCACATCACCATAAACTGTCCAAGTCATACTGCCAACTTGTCCACTATGTTGTTAAGTATTTAAACATCGATAGCAAAAATGACCAAATTAAATAAAATTGATGAAAACTAGGATTAAATTGATTGAAAAACAAAAATAGTGATAAAATTAAATAAACTTGAAAAAAATAAAGACCAAATGAGTATTTAAACCTATTTAATAAAAGACTCAATTAAATATTTCAAATAAGCACTTTATATTTAATTCAAACAAAAACATAATTTAATTATAATTTCGCACATTCATTTTTAAAGAATTATCTTACGAGGGCATCACACACATGAAGGGAAAGTTTTTTACTAGATACCGCTATAATAATTTATGTTATTATATAAAGATTCCACTTTTTAGTGTGCACATTTCTTTTTTCTATTTTTATATTTTAAACTGGATTTTAAATTAAACTAGTTATTTTGCGGATTTTACCATTTAATGAACAGTTTTTCAAATTTAATAAATTTTTATTTAATAATTTTTAAAATTTAACCATTGTTTTAAACTAAAATAACTATCTACGTGCAAAAATTATTTACATTTACTTTTATAATTATAGTAATAATAACTTTATTATTTTTCAGCGTTATAATTGTAATAATAATAACTTTATTATTTTTTAACGTAACACATTATCACATGTATTTTTTCTAGTCTATATTTTATACTATTATGTTAAATAGCCAATTTTTTTTCAAGTTTATCCTTTAATAAGTAATAGTTTACCAATCTTAACCTTTAAGTGACTTTTTAAAAATTTAACCATTTTTTTAATTTATCTATTTTTAAAATTAAAATAACTATTTATAATAAAATATTACCTCCAAGATGAACAAAAATTGTCTTTTTGTCTAGAATAAAATTATAAAACAATATTTATATTTAGTTTTATAAATATAACTGATATTATTTTTAAGATTAAATATATTTTTAGTTTCTAAAATTGAACGCAAAATTGAAATTAATTCTTATTGTCTAAACTTTCATATATTTTCGTCCTTAAATTTTTAAAAACTAAATATAATCATTTTCAAATAACTAAAACATACTAGAATTTCTTTCTTTTTTGACGTGGAAAAATTGCCTTGACATTTTGACATTTTTTATATATTCGTATGAAACATATATTATTTTATATAAGCAATGAATATATAATATATTTAGTACAACATTATGTATGTTCTAACCCATGCACACAAAATATACATACATTAAGCACCTAAAAATAGGTTCATAACATTTTTAATGGAGATCCCATTGTACCTTTCCACAAATCATACCCTTCCAGAAGAGTACTATATAGTCTTAATACTTATAAACTACCTATGTATATAAATAACCAAAACAGAGTAGTCATATATTACATTTAATGCAATGTAGAGCAGTCATATTTATATCAAAAACTAGTTGTTGCATTTTTGTCCTTGATGTAGCTGAACATGTTGTACTTGTCATGATTGTTTAACTTTTGCTCCTCCAATTGTTGCATTTATTCATCCCTGGTCATTACAAAAATAATGATTTTTAGTAGGGATTATTTTTGGCATTTCTGAAAGTTTTAACCCTCACTAATGGCTTTACCAGGGATTTGGAATTCTCCTGGAACAACCAGTGTGGCTAACAGATTACCGGAAGTTTCTAGCAACCCTTGGAACTCGCACAACTTACTGGGGGTTTAGAAAAACCCTTGGTACTACCTAGGGTTTCAAAGCCCATAACTACCTACAGTTTTAAACCTCAAGCACTGGTTGGGGTTTTAGAAACCCTCGTTAATACATGGGGTTTCAAAACCCCCGTTAACACCAGCGTTTCAAAACATGTGTTGTTACTAGTGCTTATTATTGCATTGTTGTACCAGAGTATGTTTCATTTTTATTCTAATGAGTAGTACAATGTGTTATTTTAGGACTTTCAATCTATACGTAGTTCTTAGTTTTCCTTTCTTCCTTCCCATCTTCTCTTTTTTCTCTCACTCACTCTTTTACTCTTTGCTTCTTAAATACTCGCTCAATTTTCTTTTATTTATTTAAATATATTTCAGATATCTGTGTTGTGTCGCAGATGAATCAACCAAATCAGGATCATAATTATAACAATTCTATTACCTTATTTTTTCCAAAGCTACACTAATAAATTTCATGATCAAAGATCATAGCTACAAAAAACTGTAAAGATATAGTGACCACACATATCACAAGTCTTTAAAATACAAGCGATATTTTCCTTATACCATATTCTAAAACAATTGAACCACTCAATCACTCACTACTTATAATTACATTGTTATCATTTACAAAATCCCTTTCTTCAACCTGTTCCTTAGCTAAGTTGACCAAGTTAAGCTTGTGAGAGTTCCTTCAAAGTTTTTAAAAATATAAAACTTATAAAAAATATGCTTGTACATTTTTTCTTGCAAGGATCATAATAGAATATTGCAACCTACTTTTATGTGTACACCAAATTGGCCAATAAACAACAACTCTTTAATATGCAAATTGAGAGCAAAGAAACAAGTTGTCGTCATTGACAATCAATTTGGTAATGCTCAACAAGATCTCCTATAACAAGTTAATTAGCATCTTACTAATTTTTCAGGCTCAAGTATAAAAAAATATTCCCAAAAAGAAATTAGAAAGCGATGAAGGATTATCTTGTTTCCTTTTAAGATTATGGAATATGGTGAAAAGTTATTTAAGAAAACTCAAGGAAATTCCCGTTGAACATTAAGATAGCAAGCTATCTAGATGTGAAGGTTCTTTTCCAAGAGTTCAATAGAAGAATAAGATAGATTGTAATTTTAAAAATGAAAACAAGAATGGAAACCAAAACGAAATTGCAATGAAAGTAAGAAGAAGAAATTAAAATGGAATAGAAGAGAGTAATGGTTATGGAAGTGGAGCTCGCCACTCTTAGAGGGGGCCAAGCCAAACCAAGCTCTAGAGATAAGTGATATGGTGCCACCACTTGCATAAGCAAGATAAGGCAAGAGTTCTTCCACTCCTTAGAAGAAGGGCTAGCTCACAGATATGGGGGTTGAAACAAAAGTGTTTTGATTCAAAAAGTTCCAACCCTTTTACACTTGGTAGAGCTCCCCTTAAATAGATAGTCTTAGGGCACTCTAAGCAAAATACAAAAGTTGTAAAGGGCTAACTAGAAAAGCAAGAGAAACCTTAAGTCTAGAAGTATCTTCAAGCTTGGCACAAAATGAGTTGGTGGTGTGTCTCCCCATGTGGATTCTCAGCCATAGGTGGAGAAATGGACAAAAGTAGCCTCCAAATCAAGCAAAGGAGCATAAAGAACAAAAGAGACAAAAGGTACAATGTCTACTTTTTCTTTATGCTTTTTGCTTTTGCTTTACTCTCTCTTCCACATCATCCATGCCCTCCAATCATCATGCACCACTTCTCATGCTTTCCTCCACAAAATTAACATACAAAACAACTTAAACAAGAATTAACATTTTGGCTTGAGTTTAATTAATTTTGGTCAATGAGTCAACCCTAGTCAAAGGTCAACAAGTCAACCAAAATTAAGTCAACTAAGTCAACTTAGGGAAATCATAAAATTAAGATGTAAATTAAAGAAAGAGACATAGAAGAAGGATCTTCCCCTTTAGTCATGCTTCTAGTAATTCTCCTTGGGGGAGTCTCCATGGTTCCTTGAGTGGTCAATCCTTCATCATCCGCCCCTTCTTGGAGAGTATTTGACCACGAATTCTTATACCCTATGTCAAAAGGAGAAAGGTCACAAACATTGAATGAGTTACTTATGTTGTAACTAGAAGATAATTCTAACTCATAAGCATTGTTGTTGATTCTCCTAAAGACTTGAAAGGGACCATCTCCTCTAGGAAGAAGCTTGGATTTTCTTTAATTAGGAAATCTTTCCTTTTTCAAATGAAGTCAAACCCAATCTCCTTCCTTGAAGACTACTTCCTTCCTCCCTTTGTTTCCCACCTTTTGGTGTTTCTTCACCTTTTTTGCAATTGTTTCCTTGACTTGCACATGCAAGTCTTGGATCATTTTTGCTTTGGTGTGGCCATCTTAGATAGTCCATGCCTCATGGATGGGGAGGGGAAGAAGATCTAGAGGGGTCAAGGGGTTGAACCCATAAACAATCTTAAAAGGAGAGTGAGAGGTAGTGGAATGCACCACCCTATTGTATGCAAACTCTATATGAGGAAGAGGTTCCTCCCACTCCCTAATGTTATGAACTATCATGCATCTTAACATTTGACACAAAGTCCTATTGTATGCAAACTCTATATGAGGAAGTGGTTCCTCCCACTCCCTAATGTTATGAACTATCATGCATCTTAACATTTGACCACCTCGATTCGACCATCAATTTGGGGATGACAAGTTGTAGAAAAGAGAAGTTTGGTTCCAAGTTTTCCCTATAGTGTCCTCCAAAAGTGGCTTAAGAACTTTGTGTCCCTATCACTAACAATGGTTCTAGGGATGCCATGAAGCCTTACTACTTCCTTGAAGAAGAGATTTGCAATATAGGTTGCATCATCAACCTTGTGGCAAGGAATAAAATGGGCAATATCCACCACCACAAAGATTGAATCCCTACCCTTCTTTGTCCTTGGGAGCCCTAAGACAAAATCCATTGAAATATCAACCCAAGGCATAAAATGAATGGGCAAGGGAGTGTAAAGACCATGAGGTTAGACTTTAGATTTGGCTTTCATGCATGCTATGCAACTCCTGCAATGCTTGTCTACATGCTTCCTTATGTGGGGCCAATAAAAGTGTTCTTTCAAGACTTGGCATGAGGAATGTTTTCAAGCCAAGCTTGTCCACAACCCTTGTGCTAGCCACATTGACACAACTTCCACTATCAATTATGAGGGAACAAAGCTTGTTGTTGATTAGACACCTTGAGTGAAAAGTATTTTCTCTTTGAGATTCTAAATCTTTTTGCACTTGGCCAAGCATGCACCTAACCACCAACAATCCTCCTTCATTGGGTTTGATTTTAACCTCATTTGAAGAGGGGGAAGAAGTGTGTGAGGAAGAGCTTTTAGGGGGAGAAGGGGAAGAGTGTTCAATTTCAACCTCTCTTTTAGGGTTCAAGATCCTGCTCCTTTTTGTTGGGTAATTTGGTGCAATGTGATCATAACCCAACACTTAAAACATTAGATGAAACTTGTTCTTGACCCTTGAGAAGAGTTTGTGTGGTCATGGAGAGTTCTTGGAGAGACTTGGAGGGTAATTTTCCATCTTTATTTTCCTTACCCTTCCAAGGTTTTGAGTAGTATTCATTATATGAAGTATTCCCCTTAGCCTCTTGTTTATTTTTCTATTGACTTTCAACTTTGAGGGCCAAGTGCAAAATTTTATCAAGTGTGGAATACTCATACAACTCCCTATATCATGGATTTCTCTCTTTAGACCACTCACAAATCTAGCTACCTTTTCTTCTTCACTTTTAAATTGGAGTCCTACTTTAAGAAGCATGGACTTCATGAGGTTGTAATATTCATCCACACACATGGACCCTTGTTGAAGCCTTTGGAGCTTCAAAAGAGTCTCCCTCCTATGGTAGGAAGGAACAAATCTAGCGCGCATTAAATGTTTAATGTCCCTCCAAGAGGTCGTGAGTGACTCTTGGTTAATATTGTCCATACACAATTGATGCCACCAAGTCATGACATAGTCCTCAAATTCTAACACAACTAAATCTACTTGTTCTTGGTCAGTAACTAAATGAATATTGAAAATTTGGTCCACTTTTTACTCCCATTCAAGGTAGCTTTTGGGGTCATGCTCTCCTTTGAACTTGGGAATCTGAATTGGAGGTGGTTATCTTTGAGGAGGGTTGTTGCACCTTCTTTCTCCCTCAAAATCATGCCTCCTTCTTCTCTTTTCACATACCAATGGAGCTCTCGGAAGAAGACCTCATTCTCCTCCTTTCTTCTTCTCTATTCTCAAGCCTTTGGATGTGTTCTTGAAGCATCATCTCACTTTGTCTCCTATCTGCCCTTAGTTGGTCAAAAGTTTCTCTCCTACTAATCTCCATCTCCCTTAGGATGTTAGCAAGTGTGGTATGGTCATCTTGTTCTGTCACCAGTGTCACCATGGGAGGGGAGTAAGGTGAAATCGACTCTTCCTCTTCTTCTTCCTCCACTATTGGATCCAAGTTCATCTTTCCTACACAAAGAGCTCAAAATCGAGACAACAATCACAAGTTAGTGGTAAAAATTGGCCAAAACCCGAGACCAAAATTCTTGATTCAAAACCACCCAAGTGTTTAGATCACACTCCCAAATAAGGCAAAGCAAGGCTACACTCAAACCTCCTCCAAGGAGTGAAGAAAACACTTTGTTCAAAATCCTTTTCTTGCATAACAAGTGACTCAACTCAAACACTCAAGAATTTCAAGAAGACAAACTTACTATGACAAAACAAAGAGTACCTAAAGACAAGCAAGAAAAGCACAAAAACAAGAAATGCTAAACTCTAAGGAGAAATTTTAAGACAAAACTTTTATCATGACTAACTTAAGAAAAGCATATTACAAAGATGATATGGAAAAACTTGAACATGCATTCGCTAGTCTTAAATCATGCACACACCAAGAAAGATCATAACCGAGTTAAGGTATGGAACTAATTTGCCAATATCACCCAATTCTCAATCATGAAAAACTAGTAGCATAACACTTAGTGAAAAACACACTTTTAGTTCACCAAGGAGCAAGGTTGCTCTCGGTTTTTAGGCAATATTTGGTGCAAAATTTTCTTCTTTTCACAACTAGTTTCATAAAATGCTGAGAAAGAGTTTTAGGTGGCTTCGACACTTAGTTCCTCAAGTTTTAGGCCAAAATCAATTTCGTTGAGCATACATCAAACAAGACATATAGCGAATGCAAGATTCAAATACTTCGAAAACAAAAACAAGAAAACTTCAAGTTAACATGTGAGATATGACTCAAACCAAAAGGCTAAAAGAAGAAAGACATGTGAAGAAAATTTTGGCATGGTAACATCAACATAGCTCTCGGCCAAGGAGTCAAATAAACACCAAAAATCATGTTTTCACTTCACCAAGCAACATTCATCCAGAGATGAAGTTTTTAGATACTTTAACACCAAAAGGTCGAGAGTCCACCAAGCACAAAGAAACACAAACATCATTGGTTAGAATTTGAACAAAAACCATATTCAAGACAACCAAAGCTTTAGATACCAAATGATGAAGGATTATCTTGTTTCCTTTTAAGATTATGGAATATGGTGCAGAGTTACTTAAGAAAACTCAAGGAAATCCCCACTGAACATTAAGATAGCAAGCTATCTAGATGTGAAGGTTCATTTCCAAGAGTTCAATAGAAGAAGGAGATGGATTGTAGTTTTAAAAACGAAAACAAGAATGGAAACCAAAACGAAATTGCAATGAAAGTAAGAAGATCAAATAAAAATGGAAGAGAAGAGAGTAATGGTTATGGAAGTGGAGCACACAACTCTTAGAGGGGCAAAGCCAAACCAAGCTCTAGAGATGAATGATATGTTGTCGCCACTTGCATAAGAAAGATAAGGTAAGAGTTCTTCCATTCCTTAGAAGGAGGGCTAGCTCACGGATATGGTGGTTGAAACAAGAGTGTTTTGATTCAAAATGTTCAACCCTTTTACACTTGGTAGAGCTCCCCTTAAATAGATAGTCTTAGGGGCCTCTAAGTAAAATACAAAAGTTGTAAAGGGCTAACTAGAAAAGCAAGAGAAACTATCATTCTAGAAGTATCTTCAAGCTTGGCACAAAATGAGTTGGTGGTATGTCTTCCCATGTTGATTATTGGCCATGGGTGGAGAAAGGGACAAAAGTAGCCTCCAAATCAAGCAAAGGAGCATAAAGAACAAAAGAGACAAAAGGTACAATGTCTACTTTTGCTTTATGCTTTTTGCTTTTGCTTTACTCTCTTCCACATCATTCATGCCCTCCGATCATCATGTGCCACCTCTCATGCTTTCCTCTACAAAATTAACCTACAAAATAACTTAAGCAAGGATTAGCATGTTGGCTTGAATTTAATTAATTTTGGTCAATGAGTCAACCCTAGTCAAAGGTCAACAAGTCAACCAAAATTAAGTCAACTAAGTCAACTTAGGGATATCATAAAATTAAGATGGAAAATAACAAAAGAGACATAGAAGAAGGATCCTCCCCTTTAGTCATGCTTCTAGTAATTCTCCTTGGGAGAGTCTCCATGGATCCTTGAGTTGTCAATCCTTCATTAGAAAGACGAAGAGAAAAGAAATTAAAAAACAATTCATAAAAATTGTCAAAACTTATAATAATACCAGTTTAACATAACAAACAACACTTAATAACAAAATAGAAACTAAATTAAAGAAAAGAAATTAAAGAATGAGATTGAATTAAACTCACAATTGTTAAAACTAAAATGTTGATTAAAACAAACTTTTTAATATCTTTGTTATTATTTTTTATTTTCATAGTGTGGGTTGTGTTTCATGGAAGCTTACTTTCTGTGACCACCATCTTTACTAAGGGGTTGCTCTAACTTTTATGGTATGATGTAGGAGGAGAAAAGAAATATCTATGCTGCTAAGAACTTCCGATTTTCGGCTAAACTGAAAAAAAAAAAAAACAAATGAAACCAAAAGGCTTTAAATTACACAACCAACTCGTGGGTCATGGTCGTGTCGTGGATATGCACATTGGGAAAACAAAAAAAGTAACCTTGTATATGCATACCCCAACATTTATTTTCCATATCGAAGGTGTAATGGAAGATTCGTCTTTGGAATTCGAAGAAAACCGAGAAAAAAGATAATAATTTATACACGAAGATCCTTAGCAACTAATTCTTGAGTTGGGGTTGATTTCGACATGTCCTAAGATGAAAAAAATATAGTTAGAACATAGCCTTTGTAAACATCACAAGGCAACCGAGAATTGGTGATGGAACCCAAATAAGATCAATAAAAAGTTAAACCAAAGAGATAATGGTATTACTAATGCTGGAAGACATTTACTGGCATGCTTCCCTACAACCAAGATTCAATTATAATAAATTTACTTAAGATTCAAATGAAACAACTACATATGAAGCAGTAAAGTTCTTAATGCACAAAGACAACAAATAGAATATGTGAGTGAAACTGAATTTGGTTGACACAAATGTAAGCAAACAATTGTGATTGATTCATAGTGTTGACATGTAAGAATGTTTGTGCAAGTTAGGCAATGAATTTTACCTTATCTTGATCAAAGAGATGACAATCCATTACAAGGTAGATAGTAGGTAGGCAAAAGATGAGGTAGGAAGTGAGTGGAAAAGTAAGTTAATGGAAGAAAGAAAGTGACAAAAATGTATATGAATGAAGGAATGAATGATTTAACTAAGAGAGGTATTTAGCAATGGTTGAAAGGAAATAAACGGAGGACACTGGAGTGATGGTGTTTATGGACCCTACATTACCGTGTCTTAAACAGCAAAGGAAAATGATTTCACATAGTGATCTTCACTACCGATTCTTTAAGACGGCTTATTATTGTTCATCTTGTGATTTGGTTGATTCCAACTCTTTTCATCTTTGCATTATTTTACTATTTTATTATAGATAGCAGGGGGAATGCTGGGGTGACATGGACACCCCAATTCTATCATTCACATAGAGCCATCGTGTAAGTTATAGTTTTGGTCCATAATTCAATAAACTAATGGATGAGTCAAATTCAGCACACAACAACACTTCAATTAGGAGTCAAATACACACTTTTGCATAGTTTTACACTAATGCACCGATTAAAAAATTGTTTAGTAGATATGAAATATAATTATATTTGGAGTCAAATGCTCTGGTTTAATCTGGCGTGCTTAATGTTAAATGAATCCTTGAATTGTGTGAAATGAATTATAGAAGAAAGGAACATACTTGGTCATCCCATGCATGGTCC
>Ga0099823_1006236_pt1 | contig 12015 bp, 3 predicted proteins | sample CowpearedBW_FD_76831 | JGI IMG/M metagenome (GOLD analysis project Ga0099823, IMG submission 76831) | Root nodule microbial communities of legume samples collected from California, USA - Cow pea red BW | ecosystem: Host-associated > Plants > Roots > Nodule | place: USA: California | collected... | reverse complement strand
TATATATATATATATATATATATATATATATATATTCTACTTTTACCTTCATTTCTTATGGCTAGCTTTTAATCAATTTAATTCATCTAAAAAAAATTCTTTATTCAATATTACAATTTAGTAACCACCTTTATAAATTCAAATTATTACTCATAATAATAAAAAAAATTAATTTTTTAAAAAATTGCTTTTTGAATTAAAATAATTATTTATAATAAAAAAAAAATAGTTTATATAGTAAAAAAGCTTACACAAATTATTTATTTTTATAATTGAAGAAAAATTATTTTATAATTTATTAAATTAAATTTTGGGTTACTATTAAAAAAAGAGAACATAAGCAAGGTTAAAACATAATTACTGTACCCCACCATACAATCAGCAATTACCGTAACAAAACCCAATAGAATTTTCCAAGATTCAACATCCCTTATCTTCCTCAGAGGACATAAAAGTAGTTCTGAATAAGCATTCACCAATTACAAACTAAACAAAATACAAGAAATCACCAACAAAAACAAGTAAAATATTTGATAAAAATAATGAAAAACAAAAAGAAAATGGAACAATTGCGTTTGAAACAAAACCGTCGAAAACTCAACACTCCCCACACCACCGATACCATCAACGCTACACATTCAAAAACTAATTAAAAAACCGGCATTCAGAATGAGTAGGAGGATTAGATTCATCATATGAATAATCATATGAACATATTCGAAAGTATCCTCAACATGCCAAATAATCACTAAGAATAATTAATTACACAACTTATAGAAAAAATAAATTAAATAACTTAATGGGAGGGAAGGGTGGAATCCTCTCAGACAAATGCCTCGATTTGTCGTCAGAATTGTAAGAATGGATTAGATCGGACTCGTCATCATAATTTGATCATCACCGAGAAAACCACACCTTCGCGTGAGTAGAAACGATTGTAAAACAGTATAAACTAAATCAAATCAAGTAAATCGGACAAATAAATACGAAACACGAAATAGACTAAAAATAACAACAAAATTTTAAAAGATGACATTGTGTTCATGCTTCTTGCGCAAATGGATTGTTAAAGAGGGATCACCGTTTCGCTTTTATAGGCGTTTGGATCTGTGAAGGAAGATTTAGGGTTTGGCACAACCACAAGGGTTTAATGGCTCCATTTACTGGGCCACAAGTTCAATGGGCCTGATCGATCGTCTTAAAGCTCATTCTACTTACATCTCATATTCCACGTTTTTTTAACACTCCCAAAATACTCCTATCTTCTCTCATCCAATATTATCATTTTTTTTTCTTACATTTTGTGAAAAACTATTTTTTTAAAATAATTTTTATTTTAATCTTTTGTAATTAAAATAGGTTAAATCATTCTAGAGGTTTCCATTTTTGTAGTAAAATCTCAAGTAGGTCCTCTCATTTTTATTTGACTCAATTGAGTCCCTATTTTGGAAAATTCGTTGCAATTAGGTTCTTTCCGTGTTAGTAGTAGAGTAACGGTGTTAACTATGTGCACGTGTCAGCATGTGGTTTTTATTTATTTATTTATTTATAATTTTTTTTAAAAATAGTTAACAAAAATTGTCACATGTCAATCTGACATTGTGCCACATGGCAGAGAGTGTGATGGCTACTCTTTAGAGTGTTTCACTCGTTTAAGGAAGACTAAGACAACAGGGTTTACGAACAGGGGTTATTCCCATATATATATATAATATGGATGTTACTTTTGTGCTTCATTTAATTTTGCGTATCAGTCAAGTTTCAGGTCTGTGCCTGAGGCCTGGACCAGAAAGCTTTCATGGCGAGGGCAGAAACGGAAGCAGGTACAAATAGAAGAAGGCCCAGAATAGCCAAGCCGAAGGGGTCCAATCAGTTGCGTAATGTCCGGTATCAGGTATCTTTTAGTAATCCACATCTTAGGAAGTGTCACATGTCACTATTCGATATGAAAAGTCTCAATGTATTATTTTTTATTTTATCTCAATTTGGTCCCAATTTTTTTAAAACTAAATCAATTTCATCCCTAAATCAAATTTAATTTTTATATAAATTTTATAATGGTATTTTTATTATAATTGATATTTTTAACACAATTAAGTTTATTTAAATATATATTTTGCATTGAACTTTATTTAATTATTGTTTTAAATATTTATATATCAAAATTTTATAGACAAAGGTTAGAATTGGTTTAAAAATAATAAATTTATAAATTGATTTGTAAAATTTTAAATAAATATATTTATTTTAAATTTTTATAAAATTGTTTTAAAATTTTATATTTGAATTTATAAAGTTTTTATTTTCAAAGCAACTCTAACATTTATCTATAAATTATAGATAAATAAATATTTAAAATAAAATTTAAATAAAATTCAATACAAAATACACATTTAAATAAACTTAATTATGTTAAAAATATAAATGATAATAAAAATACCATTGCAAAATTTATATAAAAATTAAATTTGATATAGGGATGAAATTGATTCAGTTTTAAAAAATTTGGGACCAAATTGAGACAAAATAACAAATACAAATACTATATTGAGACTTTTCACACCCAATAGTGACACAGACACAAGGCACTGCCACATCACACTGTCTCTACCACGTGGCACAATGTCAGATTGACATGTGATCATTTTTTTATTTTTAAAAAAAATTATAAAAAATTAAAAAAAAATTAAAAAAAAATCAAAAAAACCACGCGTTGAAACGTGGTAGATAGTTAACATTGTTGTTGTACTACTAACGTAAAGGATCTGATTGGAACGAATTTTTCACTCAATTGAGTCAAATAAAAATGAGGGGAGCTACTTGAGATTTCACTACATAATTTGGGACCTATGGAATGATTTAACTATCAAAATAATATGAAAAGGATAAAAAATAGGGATGGCAACTAGGCGGGACGGGGATGGGTTTCGCGATCTCATATCCATCCCCATAAAAAAAATGTCATCCACATTCCCATCTTCAAATTCAACGGGTACCAAAATTTTGTCTCATCGTCATCCCCACTAGATAATGGGGTATATACTCATACTCGTACCCGTTTTCTGAATGTTTCAACATTAATTAATTAATTTTTATAAAATAATAAAAAGTTACAGTAAAGGAAACATAGTATTATCAAATATTTAATATTAAGAAATTAGAACTATATACATTTTAAATTAGAATGCCAAATAAAGTTTTATGAAAAACAAAACATTTATTAAATTTGCAAACATTAATGAAACCTAGTTTATAAAATTTAAAAATATTTTTAAAAAATATAAAATAAAAACAAATATTCAAATAAAATATAGTTTAAATGTTTGTTTACTTGATTTTTTTAAATTCTAATGAATCTCTTTTTTATACACTAATAAAGAATATAATACATCACATGATCAAAATCACGCAAAGAATAAAGATTAAACTAATAATAATAATAAAATTTTAACATAGATCTTATATCTTTTAAACTTTCAATATATGTTGGATTGCGATAAAAAAAATTTATGGTAATTGAATTAAATTTTTATATTATAGTAAATAAAATTTATTTATACAATTATAATGACAAAATCACAGTATGATAATGAGTATAAAATAAAAAATAATTATAACCAATATACCAAAACAATATTCTACATGATAAAAATAAACAACAAATAAAAATATTAAAAAATTATCAAATGTGTGTCTTAAAAATAATTTGAGAGACTATTAAATTAAAACACACTAAGGAAAATAAATATATAATTAAGGATATGATGTAATAAAACTTTTCAAATATCAACATAGTACATGGAGAAAATAGTGAAACAAGAGTTTTTTAAATGAAACAAAAATAAATAATAATAGACTAAAGAAGATAAATTTTTTATATTATCTAGTAAATGAAAAGATTATGTTATTAAACACTTAAATTGAGAGTGTTAAACATTTTCATGTGAAAGAAAAATATAAAATAAATAAAAATAGGCTTAATACCAAATTTGGTCCTCTAATTTTATTTGAATTTTTAAAAGGACCCTAATTTTTCATTTGTTCAATTTAGTCCTCCAATTTCTTAAAAATATTCAATTTAGTCTTTTCCGTTAAATTGATGTTGACGTCGTATCCACGTGTCATGTTATTGTCACAGTCCTATCTTTTTTTTAAAATGAAGCAATTTGGTTCTTCTCCAATTTGAGACTAATTTAGTAATTAAACTTAATTATAACTTATATAAACATGTTAAAATGATTTTTAAACATTTATATATCAAAATTTCACCTAAATATTCAAATTATTATTTTTTTTTTACATTTTTACATTAAAAAAATCCCTATTTAAACTTATAATTTTTTTAAAATATTAAAAATGTAAATGTAAAGTGACACTTGTAATTTTTAAATGTTCAATGTGACAAATATTTTTAATGTTACAAGTGTAACTTTATATTTACATTTTTCAATATTTTAAAAATATTATAAGTTTAAATAGGGATTATTTTTATGTAAAAATGTCAAAATAAAATAATTTAAAAATTTAGATGGAGTGATTTGATATATAAATTTTTATTGAAAAATTTAACATGTATATATAAATGTATATATAAGTTGTAATTAAGTTTAATTACTAATTTGGTATCAAATTTGAGAGGGACCAAATTGCTTCATTTTAAGAAAAAAGAGGACCAAAATGGATAAAATTATAAATAAGGGGACAAAATTGAAAACAAGCACAGTCAGGTGACAATAACATGACATGTGACACTGTACGGACACGATGTTAATGTCAATCTAACGAAAAAGACTAAATTGAAAATTTTAAAAATTGGAGGACTAAATTGAACAAATGAAAAATTAAGGATCTTTTTAAAAATTCGAATAAAATTAGAGGACCAAATTAGGTATTAAGCCATAAAAATATTAAAAAATAATAGAAATATTCAAATGTGAAAAATAAAAAATATTTAATTAACATACATCATTTACACAAAATTGCATCAAGATTATGATAAGATGAAAAATATATTCGGAGATGCGAATAAATTTCATGACAACTCAAACAATTAGAAGGAATAAAAAATAGAAAGTGTGTTGTAATATTGACTTTTTTTGGCAGGCTCGACGAACTGAATGGGCCTGACGAATCGGACAAGCCTGATGAGCTAGACGAGCCCGACGACTTGGATGGACCCGACGACCGAACAGGCTGACGATCATGACGAGTCCAATGACCTGGACGAGTCCGATGAACAAGATGGGCCCAACGACCCAGACAAGCCCGATGATCAAAACGGGCCTAACGACCCTTTTGGGACTTGTCGGGCCCGTTCGACTCATCGGACCCGTCAGGCCCGTCTGTCTGGTCGAGTAAGTCTAACTTGTTGGGCTTGCCTAGCCCGTCCGTGTCGTCAGGCATGTTCGGTTCGTCAGGCCCATGCGGCTTGTTGGGCCTGTTTGTGTCCTCGGGTCCGTCCGGCTCATTGCACCCTCCCTATTCGTCGGCTTGTTTGGGTCATTAAGCTCGTTTGTAATGTTGGGTCCGTCCAGAGCGTTAGGCCCATCTGGATCATCGGGCCCGTCCTAGTCATCGAGCCCTTCCAGCTTGTCGAGCACGTTTGGGTCATCAAGCACGTCCGACTTGTTAGGTCAGTTCGGATCGTCGAGCCTACCAAGCTTGTTGGGCTTGTGTGGGTCGTTCGGCCCGCCCGACTCCTCTAGCTTTTTATGGCACGCCCAACCTGTTTGGATTTTCAAGTCCACCATGTACGTTCGGGTCTTCGTGCTTTCCTTGCATGTCAGGGTAGTCGGGCTTGCCTTGCCTTTCAGTGTAGTCGGGCTTGCCCAATCCAACTAAGTTGGTTGGTCCTTTTGGATCGTTCGGGTCCTCTTGTCTGCTAGGCCTGTCCGAGTCGTCGAGTCCCTAATCCACTAGAGAAGGAGCTTTGAGGACTGAGATTGTTGTTTGACCCCCCTCATTTGAGAGCCTCTTAAAAGGAGGCTTAATGAAGAATGGGTCATGGCCTATGAACTAGGAGGCAAATTAACATCTCTAATAAAAAGTATGGACATATTTTAATTTATATATAATATGTTGGGTTTAACAAAGCTTGTAGATGAAAATTGGAAATTACTTCCTGCACCTATCATTTTCTTCCCGCACCCCGTCATTTTAGTTAATTTCAGTTTTATCCTTCAAACATTTTTTTGAAATATGTGTCAACGAAGAAAACAACAAAGGAATGGTGCTTCATCGTTGTTCACTGGTTGGTGCCTTTTGACATTGTTGAGTTGCTGAAGGAGCGTTGTTGCTCTTTGAAGAAGAAGACGCATAGCTGAAGGTAATAGCCAGGTATTATAAAATTATTTCTTGTTTTCAATATTTGCATCTTTTATATTTATTTTTTATTTTATTAACCAAAGTTTACCGACTGTTTCTTAAATAAATTTGAAGACTAAAAAAAAGTCAATAGAATTAAAATCATTTTTTCCATCCACGAAAATTCAGGCAAATTGGTTATTAGCTATTTTCTGCCTTAATATTCCAAAATAGTGTTCAGAATAAATTTTGCATGAGAGGATTGGTTCAATGTTCAGAACTGTCGAGTGAAATTATTTTCTATAACTCTACATTGGTGTGGTGATGGAGTTGTTTTGTGAAGGCTTGTATCAAACCCCACCATCTAAAATTTATTTTCCTAAAAGATTACATCATCATCAACGGTTATGCCTCATATTTTTTTTCTTTGATGTCAATATGCTTTATACTTAATGGAGAATGAATGCACAAATAGGATAGACTATGAGGAGGAGAATGCCTATAGTATTTGATATTCCATGTTTCTGTGTGAAAGAATTTCTGAATCCCCCAGAAGCCCTTATATGTTCTTGTAGTAGGTAACAACCAATGAAAAGATCAATCGCTAATCCAATCCAGTTATTCCTCAACTTCTTAGCAAATATGTCGGGCGCTGCTATCAAAATAAGAATCATTGAGCCAGGAATTTCAAGCCAATCTGCACATTATTTACGACAATAGTTATACAGAATTGGTCATGTATATTGGAACAAACTATGAATAAGTGAAGTTTTTGAACTTAATATATGTTGTTAGGCTTAGAAACAGTTGAGCGTACCAGGGAAATGTCTAGGAAAGAAAAGCCTGAGCACAACTGCGACGAATGCAATCCATTTTCCCACATTACCTCTGAACGATTATATCCAGTCAATGAATAACTATTGTGTAAAGAGATAACAAAAGAGAGAGAAACTATAAATGCCATTGTCACCTTAAAAAGGAGAACAGTGACTCGGGAAAGCTGAAGAATATGTAAGGCACTAATAACGCCGTCAATATATTCGTCCTCCAGTTTGTACTATCCAGTATCAGTAAATAACTGAAACAAATATTTTTCTAAGAACTCAATTAAATTAATATAAATACTAATCTTATATCTTTTGGAGGCAAGAAATATGAACTTACATCGCAGCGAAGGAAGCGAGCCATTTAAAGAAAGAATCGCCAAGGGCTTTGCCCCCTACCAGGGCTGCATAATGGATGAACTTCTTGGCCGCAAGCTTCAGCTCATTTAGATCGGAATCGATTACGTTATCAACTACATTATCGCTTTTCAAATCCACGTACTCTTGCAATCTTTTACGCATTATGCTTCAGATCTCTGCTCACAATTCACCACCAATGAATGAATGAATGTAACTAACTTGTTGATGTGAAGTGGTGGAGAAAGATAAGGGTGTGAAGGGGAGTTTGAAAGCGAGAAAGTGTGGAATGTTGTGTTATATATGATACGAGGTCCTAACTCGTTGTTTGGACCAATGGTGAGGGAATGTAAGATGATGCGAACTTTCGGATCTCTTCCTTCTCACTCTTTTTATGTTTATCGTGTCCTATTACGGTTTTGTGATCCAAATTGCATTTCGTTCCTTTCTTTCACATGTTGCAAAGTGTCATTAATATTATGTGCAAAATAAACTTTATCTTTTGCATGTTAAAGTATAATTGAATAAATTTGATTTTTTTTTATCTGCTGGAACTAGTCTAAAGTTTGTTTTTTAATGTAATGTTATTTTGATCAAGTTAGGTCACCTCCTACATAGGTGGTACAAGAAACGTAAAAGAAGGATTCTCTGAAGTTGGTTTTCAAATGATGCTTACGTTAGGTTATTACGTACCATGCTCCTACCATTGCGGGTTATTAATTTCATCATTTTAACATCCATTACTTCTTTTGTGTATGATATAATTATTTGATGCTTCTCTTTATGTATGATATAGGTAGTTATAGAGGAAGAATTTGCATGACTAATCTTAATTGGGAATAAATAATGTTTTATTCACTTATAATACATGCATAGTCCATGATACTAAAATTACTCGAGTTAATGAGATGAAAAATTATACGTAATCTAAAATTATTTTCACAATATATATGTCAATCTTGTGTTAAGTATGTACTCGATAAACAACACAATATTTGAGCCAAAGTTATATCAAATTTTAGGTTAGGCTTAATTTTTATGCATTAGGCAATTATAAAAAAGTAATTTTTTCAAATTATGAAATAAACATTTAAGATTCAAAATACATTGTTAATATTTAATTAGAAGGGTGCAGCAGTCTACATGAGTCTTGCCACAATCAGATATTCTTGTCTTTCAAGTTCCAAATTTCATGTTAATATTTTTATAATAAAGAAAACATATTTGAATATGTTGAAGGTTATAAATATTACAACTCTTACCACGTACTTTTGATGTCGAAAAAGGCTGGAGAGAAGAAGGTAAACAATCTTGGGTCTTTTAAGAGAGACAGTTCACCTAGAGATACAATACAAATGAGATATGAGCTCAACCCACATATAAGAGATTAACATCATCTCTAATGCAAAACTTTAAGACAATGAATTTATGGGTCTTCATCCTTATATGATGCTAAACTTTCTCATTTTGTAGTTAATGTGGGATTTAAAATCACACAAATTTTCAACAATCTCCCTCTCAAATATGAGTCCCTGTTCATCCTTACAAAAATTCACCTGTAACTTGCCCGTGTACCTGTTAGGTATCCGCAAGTACCCGTAGATACTCATGAGTATTTAAAAAAAGATATTTTATACATTTTTAAAATAAAATTACAAAAAAACTATTTATATATATAAATAAAATTAAATATAAACTAAATTTTAGTTTTAATTAAATTTAATCTAACAAAATATAATTCTTATTCTTATTTTTATTAAATCTACACTACGCCAAAATTGTCAATCGATTAGAAAGCGCTTTTTTAATTAAGTGCTTTCTATAGAAACACGAACCAAAAGAAAGAGCTTCATAAAATAAGTGTTATCTAATTGTTTTACATAGATAACGTTTTTCTATATAAGCGTCGTCTATATTTTTTTTTTAAATTTTTAGTAGATCAAAAGAGAGCGCTCGTAGAAATAAGTGCAATGTATTGAGATACAAATAGAGAGCATGTAATTGAACAAGCGTTATCTATTGTTTTGATCATTTTATTAATTAAAAGAAAATTGGCGCCCTCACATTTCCTCCTTTGTCAGTGCCTACTCTATTGTCGTGTCCATTCTTTCTGCATCAGCGTTCGTTTTAGCACCACTCTTTCTTTCCGTCTTCGTTTCGTCAACAGTGATTTGCGGCGCCCTCGCAATACCTTTTTCATCAGCGCCCATTCTATTGTTGTGCCCATTCTATTTGCATCGACGCTCGTTTCTGCCGCACTCCTGCTTTCCGTCTTCGTTTATGTGGTGCCCTCCCTTCTTCATCAGCACCATTGTATTTCTGTCGTGCCCATTCATTTTCATTTGCGTTCGTTTCTGTCGCAATTGTGCTTTTCATCTGCGTAGCGTCAACAGTCTAGCTTAATAAAACATAAATTTAATTTTTTACAGGTAATGGGTACCTGCGAATATAGATAGTATGATACTCGCGCTAAACCTGTTTATAAACTGATATTAAAATACCCGCTACCCGCGAATACAACTATCCATCACAAATTTTATCTGTAGGTACCAGTGGGCACAAGTATTTTTGTGATCTTTAAGCGCAACTCATGCATAAGGGACAAGTTTATGGATCTTCATCATTATATGATGCTCAACTTTCTCATTTTTTATTCAAACGTAAGACTTCAAACTTAGATTCCTCACCAAAAGTATCACCTCATCTATTAATGATACAAACTCCCATGATGAAGAGAACAATGAAAAAAAGGATGAAGACAAAAAAAAGTGGAAGAAAAAAATAAACTACGATTAATATTTTTTAGAAATGGTTTTTTATTGAGACTTCTTTTTTCTTTCAACCACTTCAGGAAAACGTAAATTTAGTTTCTAAATAGTTATGTCTGCTCAATTACGATACTAATAACGCGAGTTTATTCGACTACGACGCAAAAGATTAATTTTGAAAAAACTAAATAAACGTAAAATTAGTTTTAGAACTTTTTATTAAATAAATATTCAAGTTATTAAGTTAATAGATACAAACTAAAATGCATATTAAAAATAGATAAAACTAATATTAACTTATTTAACATTTATGTGGACACTAACTAAAAACAATTAAGATAAATATTCAATATAAATAAGGTTATTATCGACGTAACATATACATTATCCTTATTTAATTTTAATATTTTATTTATTTAAGTTAACATTGGATAAATAAATATTAAATATAAAAAAAATTAAAACAAATAAAATTAGTATTGACTTAACATATTTAATTTAATTTTATATTTTATTTATTTAAGTTAACATTTATTTTTTTATATTTTATTTATTTAAGTTAGCATTGATTATCGAACATTAATCATAAAAAATAAAAATAAATAAGGTTAGTACGAGTTTACTAAACATTAATCACGTATATTTTGAATATTCATATTTATTTAAGTTAATATTGTCGATATTATGGGATTAATAAGTATACTAAATTGTCCAAATAATAAGGTGTAAAGTTTAAGTATCATTTTTCATGTATAACACTTGATAATTTTTGTAATTCATCATTTAATTAGACAATAAATTTTACAATAAAAAAAAACATTTTTTTTATTTTTGTAATTGAAATAAATAACTCGATGAATAACTGATTTTATTATTATATTATTTTATTCAAGTTTTTCTCTAAGTTATTAGCATTGGCCAAGCCAGCACAATAGTTTTAGAGTAAAACATCTTATGGAAGCTTTTTTTTAGTCTGTGGAAGCGTTTATTCGGCTATGAGAGGAAAGAATATTTTTTCTCTTTCACATTTTTTTAGTCTGACACAAGGAAGGAAAAACAAAATCTGTAACAAGGAGAGTGGATTTTTTTTTAAGCTTACTTTAAGCCACCTTTTCATCTTTTACTTTACATTTTTTAATTAAATATGACATGAAGAATATGTAGTTTTAAAATCGTTGCCTCTGACAATTCTTAAGTCACATCTATAAAATCATGACTTTTTCATATTAAGACAATAATTTTATACATGTTAGTAAGTTTGATATGGTCAAAATTAAAAAATTAGTGTTAGCATCAGTTAAGATGTGCTAAACTGCTTAAAAAAATAATTTAAATTTAATAGTATTTATTATTGAATAAGTCGACACCAGTTAGAGTTCACCTTCAAAAACAAACTTTAACATGTTGTTTTTAATCTTGTTATATTAGTTTTTTCTCCTGATATACGTAGAGGTGGTAAAATGAGGCAGTCCGGTCAGTTTTGGCTTGACTCGTATGTGATTTGTCAGACTGACCCGCTATCAATAAACGGGCCAAAAATTGTAACCTGTCCTGTCTTCGAACGGACTGGCGGGTCGGTGAACTGGTCCGTGGGCTGGCCCATCTTTTTTTTTTTTTTTTTTTTTTTTTTTTTTTTAAATTTTTTTTATTTTTTTTTTTTTATTTTTTTTTTTCATTTTTTTTATTTTTTTTTATTTTAAATTTTTTATAGTTCCTTCATCTTTTTTTTTTATATTTTTATGTTTTTTAAAAAAAAAAAACAC
>Ga0099823_1006228_pt1 | contig 12020 bp, 11 predicted proteins | sample CowpearedBW_FD_76831 | JGI IMG/M metagenome (GOLD analysis project Ga0099823, IMG submission 76831) | Root nodule microbial communities of legume samples collected from California, USA - Cow pea red BW | ecosystem: Host-associated > Plants > Roots > Nodule | place: USA: California | collected... | reverse complement strand
TGGTGCCAGGGCAACATCCAGAACGCCGGCCTGATCGCCGAGCCGGGCCTGCACGGCGTGCACCGCGCGATGCTGGTCACCGGGGCGCTGTCCTACCTGGCCGCGCCGCTGTGGCTGCTGTACGTGGGCCTGGGCGTGCTGCTGTGGAATGTCGGCGGCAGCGAAAGCTTCCGCCCGTTCATGGAAGACGGCTCGCTGGCGCCGGGCGTGGCCGCGCTGTGGCTGGGCACGATCGGCATGCTGGTGCTGCCGCGTCTGCTGTCGGTGGCCGCGCTGATCCTGCGCGGGGAGCAGTCGCAGTATGGCGGCTCGCTGAAGCTGGTGGCGTCCTGCGCCACCGAGGCCGGCATGTCGCTGCTGCAGGCGCCGCTGCGGATGGTGGCGCACTCGATCTTCTGCGTGGTCGCGCTGACGGGGATCTCGCTGGATTGGAAGTCGCCGCCGCGGGCCGCCGAGGACGTGTCCTGGCGCGAGGCTTTCGCCGCCTATGGCCGGATCAGCGCGGTGACGGCGGTGCTGGCCGCGGTGATCGGCGCGCTGAGCCCGTCGACGCTGATCTGGGTCGCGCCGATCGCGCTGCCGCTGCTGCTGGCCGCGCCGATCACGGTGCTGTCGAGCCGCTCGCGGCTGGGCGAGAAGATGCGCCGCGCCGGGCTGCTGGTGATTCCCGAGGAAAGCCAGACGCCGACGGTGCTGAGCAATGCCTGGGCCTATGGCCGCCAGGAGCGCCGCCTCCCCGGCTTCAGCGAGCTGCTGGCCAGCCGCCGTCTGACGGCGCTCGCGGCCGAGGCCATGGGCCGCCGCGACCTGGGCCACGGCGTGCGCGCGCAGGTGCGCGGCCGCCGGCTGCGTCAGCTGGCGGCGCAGCCGGGCGCGCTCGATGGTCTGTCCAACGCCGAGCGCATGCGCTTCCTGAGCGAGCCGGACCACCTGCTGATGCTGGCCCGTCCGCAGCAACCGGCCGCGCAGGACGCGCGTCCGGCACTGCGGCTGGCGGCTTGAGCGCTCGCGCCCCTCGCCCGAAGGGGCGAGGGCGTTCTCTCGGACGAGGATTGCAGGGCGCTACATCGGATCGCGGTCGTAGGTCCGGACCTCGTCCGGCAATCTGACCCAACCGTGCATCCGGCAGGTGTAGACCGAGTCCTGCGGCGGCGGGAACGTCGGATCCGCGAATCCCCCCACCGCCACTCCCACCGTGCCTTCAACCCCCTCTTCCGTATGGAAGAGGCTGGTGCCGCAGACCGGGCAGAAGTGGAAGCGGAAGCGCGCGCCTTGATCGCCGGCGCGGACGAACTCGGTGGCGATGCCGATGACCTCATAAGGCTCAGCGAACGCGGCGAGCGCCGCGAACACGCTACCCGTGCGACGCTGGCACGACAGGCAATGGCAGAGGCCGGTTCCTAACGGTTCTCCCTGCACCACGATCTTCAATTGGCCGCAACTGCACGAGGCGGTACGTGAAGCCATTCGATCACCTCCCTGGAGACCGGATGTGGAACGGCCATGCTAAGCGCAGCGCCGGGGCGCTGGCTACATCGTTGAGACATCGTTGCCACACCGGCAAGAAGCGCCGTCCCCTCTCTGAGGGATGCCGCCCGCGCGCGGCGGGCACGGGAACGCGCCGGCGCGTTCGGCGGCATGCCGGATCACATCGCCCAGAGTCGTGGCGAGCTGCCTTCCAGGCCCCACAAGACCTGACGCCACTCGGCCCAGCAGCGGCGCAGCAGCAGCGACACCGGCTCGACGACCGGCCCCAGCACCCGCAGCACCAGCACCCCGTCCTCGGCCGCCGTCACGCCGGCATCCAGGCGCAGCGGGTCGGCCTCGATCAGCGCGCGGACCGCCTCCAGCGCCCGCTCGCGGCGCTCCCGCCCGATCGCGGCCCCCGCCGCGAATACCAGCGTCCCCAGGCAACGATGCCCGGCCAGGCCCAGCGCGCCATCCATCAGCAGCGCGTCCGATGCCTCGAGCCGGCCGCGTTCCAGCCATCGTCCCGGGATCTCCAGGTGCTGCTCGAAGCAGCCGCTCGCGAAGGGCTGACCCGCGCCGGGCAGCCCCAACGCGGTGATGTCCCAAGCCAGCAGCTCCGCTGAAGGCGCGAGCGTAAAGCGCGCCTCGTTGAGGGCCCGGCAGCCCGGATAGGCGATCGCCTCGAGCGGCAGCCATTCGAGCCGCGCGCCGTCGCCCAGCGAGGCCGCCACGCGCTGCGTGGCGAGCGCGCCGGCCGCGCTGCGGTAGAAGCGCGTCGCGCCCGGCGTGGTGATCAGCGCATGGGCGCCCTCGCCCACCGTGACACCAATGTCCAGCGTGTCGCCCCCGACCAGCCCGCTGGGCGGATGCACCAGCACGCTGTGACAGATCGCCTCGCCTTCCGGATAGAGGCTCTTCAGCAGCCGCAGCGGCCCCTCGTGCGCGTGGCTGACCACGCAGCGCCCGCGCTCCACGCGATAGTCGGCGCGCAGCCGCGCCAGCCAGTCCTTGGCAGGCAGGTCCTCTGAAGTGGGAGTGTTGGAGGGAGGGCTCGTCAACGCGGTCATGGCGGCGGATGTTAGGCGCATCCGGGCCCAAGCTCGCTCACTTGGGCAGCGTGACCCAGGCGTAGTCCAGCCAGTTGTCCGCGCGATGCACCGCCTTCACGCCCTGACGGACCGCCCACGGCGCGGCCTGGCGATGCAGCGGCAGCACGTGCAACTGCTCGCGGTAGGCCTGCAGCGCGGCCTTGATCAGCTGCTCACGCTTCGCGGGGTCGGCCTCGCTCGACGACGCGGCCGCGAGCTGGTCGAACTTCGGATCCTTCGAGCGTCCATAGTTGTAGTAGCCCGCGCCCGAGGCTCTGTCCTCGCTGCGATAGACCGGCGTGAGGATGGTCTCGGCGTCGGTGATCGCGCCGCCCCAGCCCATCAAGTACAGGCTGGTCTCGTAGCGCTCCAGCTTCGGGAAGTACAGGACGCGCGGCATCGCGTTGACCTTCACCTTCACGTTGATCTGCGCCCACATCGAGGCGAGCGCCAGACAGAGGCGCTCGTCGTTGATGTAGCGGTTGTTGGGGCAGTCCAGCGTCACCTCGAAGCCGTCGGCGTAGCCGGCCTCCGCCATGCCCTTGCGCGCGGCGGCGACGTCGAAGGGCAGCCGGGTCTCCAGCGCGGGATCGTTGTAGGCGCCCAGCGGCGATGGCGTCAGCCCGCCGGTGGGCTGCGACAGGCCGTTCATCAGGCGCTTGTGGATGGCGTCGATGTCGATGGCCTGGTACATCGCGCGGCGCACGCGCAGGTCCTGGAACGGGTTGCGGCCGCCCGGGGCGCGCCCATAGACCAGCGTGTCGCGCGCCTGGTCCATGCCGATGAAGATCAGCCGGTTCTCCAGCCCGTCGATCACCTGCACGCCGGGCGTCGTGCGCAGGCGCGGCACATCGCGCGGCGAGGGATCGAGCAGCAGGTCCACCTCGCCGGAGACCAGCGCGGCCAGCCGCGTCGCGTCGTTGGAGATCGGCGTGAACTGGACCTCCTGCGCGTTGCCCTCGAAGCGGCCCCACCAGTTCGGATTGCGCTTGTAGACGGTGCGGATGCCGGGCTGGCGGCTGCTCAGCAGGTAGGGGCCGGTGCCATTGGCGTTGAAGCTGGCGAAGCTCTCCTCGTTGTCCTTGAAGCTGAGCGGCCGCGTGACCTTGTGCTGCTCGCACCAGGACTTGCTCATGATGAAGATCAGGTCCAGGTGCTGCAGGAAGATCGGATCGAAGCGAGGCTGGGTGATCTCGACGGTGAGCTCATCGACCTTGCGCGCGGTGCCCACCGCGTTGGCATAGACGGCGATCTGCGAGCTCGGCGCCTTCGCCCGCTGGAGCGAGAAGACGACGTCGTCGGCGGTGAAGACCGAGCCGTCGTGGAACTTCACGTTGGGGCGGAGCTTGAAGCGCCAGACCAGCGGACCGACCTGGATCCATTCGGTGGCAAGGCCCGGCACGATGTTGAGCTGCCGGTCTCGAGCGGTGAGGCGCTCGTAGACCTGCGAGTTCATGCCGTTGGTCAGGCTCTCGTTCTGCGAGTGCGGGTCCATGGTCTGGGCATCGCCCTGGCTGGCCCATCGCAGCGTCTGCGCCGCGGCGGTCGACGCCGCGCCGACCGCCCCACCGACCACGCCGGCGCACAGCGCCAGCAGCATGAGCATGCGCGTCATCCCGGTCTCCCAACGACTCTGTGAATGTCGGCCGAGTGTAGGCAGGCAGGGGTCAGCGCGTGGTCGGGGTCTTTCCGGACGGCTGATTGATGGCCGGGAGCTCCGCTACCGGCTCGCATTCCCGGCCCAACTCAAACAGCCGCGGGTGCATCCGACGGACGTTCTCCACGGCTTTGCGCCGCATCTTCTCCATGTATCGGATGGTCTTGATCGGGTCGTACAGCATCGGTGCACTCCTCCAGGTCGATGGGAAATGATTGAAACGAGAGCACCGGTGATGGTCCATGCAATGCGGCAGGCATCCAGGTGCGCGTCTGGTTCGAGATCATCTTGAAGACGCCTTGGGCTGGCCGAACGTCTTGAAAGAGGCTTCGTGCTTCTTTCCGATCGATAACGAACGAATGGGACGGATACGCGCCGATCAAATCGCCGAGCGCTTGGGCACGCAGATTCCCTCCCTGGGCGGCGAGCCGTTCGCCGTAGGCCTGGGCAATCGACATTGCCCGATGCATCTCGACGAGCCGATGAGGATCCACTTGGGCGGCGATCGGCCACAGCAGCCCGTTGATGAGCGCAGTCACGATCTTGGAAGACACAGCCGTGGAGAGTCCCCGATTCACGAGATCGGACACTGCGGCCTCGAATGCCGCGAGCTGGCGAGCTCCCAGCAGTTCCAGCGCGCCGACGTACTCGAGGCCGGAGCTTCGGCCGTCCAGCTCATCCACGCGCGGCACTTGAATGTCGAGAGGTCCAAGCTCGCTTTTGTCATCCATGTGAAGGACGGCTGCAGCGAGGACGATCAGCGTGCCTGCACTCTTGCAGTACCTCGGGACCAAGGCCTGAACAGACCTGTAGTGGCAGCCCAGCGCGCGCGCAATGCGAAACGCCGCATGAGGATCGCCACCCGAGGTCTCCAGTACAACCACTGCTTGCTCGCTGCGCTTGCGTGATTCGAGCAGGTCGCAAAGCTGCTCATATCCTTCCACCGTGACCGGTCCGGCGTAGCCCACCACATCGAAGGGTGGCTCCCACCAGGCACCCCGAGCTCCCGCTCGCGCATTGCCGGCAGACGCCTCTGTCGCCGTCCCGGCTGAGCCATCGTTCCAAAGCACTGCCATCGGATGCCCTCCAGCGCCACACATCGGCGCGTGGTCCGCATCTTCGAGCGGCGCGTTCGCGAGGGCCATGGCCCGGACTAGGGGACTCTTGCCTCGAACCTCGAGGGCGGCCACTCAATCAAGTCTGCGCCGCCTACCGAGACATGCCGTTGTCGCGCGACACACCACTCACGCGGGCGGCGCCTGCCACAGCTCGTCCAGCTTCTGGAAGCCCCAGGTCGCCGGGTCCTCGCGGCCGATGATCCGGTCCGTCGCACCCGGCGACGACAGATCCAGCACCTGTGTCGGAATCGGCATCTGCGACTTGGTCGAATAGAACACCCGCACCCGCGGCGCCGTCAGCGCCGTCACGTTCTGCTCCAGCACCACGGCCAGCCGGCCCGACTGCAGCTTCACCAGCGTCCCCACCGGATAGATGCCCACGCACTTGACGAAGGCCTGGAACACCCGCGGATCGAAATGGCCCGACCACTGCGCCATCCGCGCCAGCGACGAGGCCGGATCCCACGCGTTCTTGTAGGGCCGGTTCGAGGTGATCGCGTCGTAGACGTCGCACACTGCGCCCATGCGCGACAGCAGGCTGATCTGCTCGCCGGCCAGCTTGCCGGGGTAGCCGGTGCCGTCCATCTTCTCGTGATGCCGCAGCGCCACGTCCAGCGCCGCCTCGGGCACCGACGCGCCCTCCTTCAGCATCTCGAAGCCGCGGGCGGGGTGGTCGCGCATGATGGCGAACTCGGCATCCGTCAGCGCGCCCGGCTTGTTCAGCACGTTCAGCGGCATCGCCATCTTGCCGATGTCGTGCAGCAGCCCGGCCAGGCCCGCCTCGCGCGTGCGCGCCTCGTCCAGCCCCATCTGCCGCGCCAGCGAGACCATCAGCGCGCACACGGCCACCGAGTGCATGTAGGTGTAGTCGTCCTTGGTCTTGAGCCGCGCCAGGCTGATCAGCGCCGACGGATTGCGCGCCACCGAGCTGGCGACCTCCTCCACCAGCGGCAGGCATGCCTCGGCGTCCACCGCCTTGCCCAGCCGGGCCTCGCCGAACAGGCTCATCACCGCCCGCTTGGACCGCTGCACCACCTGCGCGGCGCGCTCGAGTTCATCGCCCATCGACGCGGACGCGGTGTCGAGCGCCAGCTTGGGCGGCGCGGCGATCACCGCCGCAGCGGCCTCGACCGGTGCCGGCGGCGGCGCGGGCGCGGCGGCCGGCGCATCCACGTCCAAGCCCTTGGAGGCATCGATCCAGCAGAACGGCACGCCGCTCGCCCTCAAGGCCTTCAGGTCCTCGGGGTCGGCCAGCACGAACTTGGTCTTCCAGAAAGGGTGCGAGAGCCACGAGCCCTCCATCCCCTGCAGGTACATCCCCAGCTTCACGTCAGCGGTCGGGATCTTCTTCAGCATGACTGGCGATTTCGTCCAGGACAACACAGTATGGCGCCCTCCCTGGCGCTCGCACAGTCAGGCGACCATGAAAAAAACCGCCCCTCGGGGCGGTTCGTGATTGTCTCCGCGCCGCGGCCCGCGAGCCGGGCCTCAGCGTGCCACGGTTCAGCGGAACCGCGACTGCGGGACTGTACGGAGTTCGGACGGCAGACTCGCCAGGTATTGCGCGAGCTGCTTGAGCTCGGCATGGCTGAACTGCTTGACCTGCCCGGCCATGACCGCGTTGGCGCGGCCGATGTAGGCCTTGTTGTCGGACTGGTAGGACTTCAGCGCGACGTAGAGGTAGTCCGCGTGCTGGCCGGCGATCTTCGGATAGGTGCCGTCGATGGGCTTGCTGAAGTTGGCGCCGTGACAGCTGGCGCAGGCGCCCTTGTCGAGCAGCTTCTTGATGTCGGCGGGGGCCTCGACGGTGGCCGGGACCGCGTCGACCTTGGCCAGGCCGGCGTAGTACTCGGAGATCTCGGCGATGTCCTTGTCGCCCAGCGGCAGCGCGATGCCGCGCATCGTCGGATGCTTGCGGTCGCCCTTGGCGTAGGCGGTCAGCGCGGAGGCGATGTACTTGGCGTTCTGGCCGGCGATCATCGGGACCTTGTGCACCTCGGGGAAGGTGGCCTGGTAGCCCGGGATGCCGTGGCAGCCGATGCACATGGCGACCTTGGCCTGCACGGGCGGCTGGGGGCCAGGTGTTGCCGCGGCTGTCGAGCCAGGGGCCGGGGCGGTGGCCGCCGGCGCTTGTCCCGGCGCGGGCGACGAAGGGGCGTTGGACTGAGCGGATACAACAAACGCACTTCCAGCCAGCATCAACGCGAGGGAGATCTGCAGTTGTCTTCTCATGGTCCCGATCATCAAGGATTTGGGGCGGCGCGATTATAGGGGGGGCCCTATATACTGGTTTTCACCGCTGCGCTAGAGAAGACCCTCATGAAATTCCAAGGTTCCCAGGACTACGTCGCCACGCCGGATCTGATGCTGGCGGTGAACGCGGCGATCACGCTCAAGCGGCCGCTGCTGGTCAAGGGCGAACCGGGCACCGGCAAGACGCTGCTGGCCGAGGAGGTCGCCAAGTCGCTGGGACTGCCGCTGCTGCAGTGGCACGTGAAGAGCACGACCAAGGCGCAGCAGGGCCTGTACGAGTACGACGCCGTCTCGCGCCTGCGCGACAGCCAACTGGGCGACGACAAGGTCCGCGACATCGCCAACTACATCGTCAAGGGCACGCTGTGGCAGGCCTTCACGTCGGAGACGCCGGTGGCGCTGCTGATCGACGAGATCGACAAGGCCGACATCGAGTTCCCCAACGACCTGCTGCGCGAGCTCGACCGGATGGAGTTCTACGTCTACGAGACCCGCGAGTGGGTGCGCGCCAAGCACCGGCCGCTGGTGTTCATCACCTCCAACAACGAGAAGGAACTGCCGGACGCCTTCCTGCGCCGCTGCTTCTTCCACTACATCAAGTTCCCCGAGGCCGACACGATGCAGGCCATCGTCGACGTCCACTTCCCCGGTCTGAAGAAGGAGCTGCTGGCGGCGGCGCTGAAGACCTTCTACGACGTGCGCAAGCTCCCGGGGCTGAAGAAGAAGCCGTCGACCTCGGAGCTGATCGACTGGCTCAAGCTGCTGCTGGCCGAGGACATCCCGGCCGAGGCGCTGCAGACGCAGGACGACAAGGTGGCGATTCCGCCGCTGGTGGGCGCGCTGCTGAAGAACGAGCAGGACTTGACCCTGTTCGAGAAGCTCGTCTACATGCAGAGCCGCAACCGCTGAGGCCCGCCGCGATGAGCCGGGACTTCAACACCGCCTGGCGCGCCGCGCTGGCGGATTCGCTGGGATTCGTCGGCGGCGGCGTGATCGGGCTGCTGGCCGGACGCGCGCTGGGCTGGGAGTTCATCGGCGTGCCCGGCTGGGCCCTGCCGCAGATCCTCGGACTGGCGCTGATCCTCGCCGGCATGGGCGGCTGCCGCTGGCTGCTGCGGCGCTGGCTCCTGGGCGGCAAGGGCTGACGCTCGCGCGCCTTCTCTCTTTCCCCACTCCCGGCCGGTGGGCCGGCATGAACGCATGACCGCTTCCAATCCGTTCACCGCGCCGGTCACGCTGACCGGTCCGCACGCGCGGCTCGAGCCGCTTTCCCCCGCGCACCTGGCCGCGCTGTCCGAGGCGGCCGACGATGGCCAGCTCTGGAAGCTCTGGTACACCTCGGTGCCGGCGCCCGAGCGCATGGCCGCGGAGATCGACCGCCGCCTGGGTCTGCGCGACGCGGGCTCGATGAATCCGTTCGTGGTGTTCGACGCCGGGGGCCGCGTGGCCGGCATGACGACCTACATGAACATCGACGCGGCGAACCGGCGCGTCGAGATCGGCTCCACCTGGACGCGGGCCTCGTGCCAGCGCAGCGGCTTGAACACGCAGTGCAAGCTGCTGTTGTTGCGGCATGCGTTCGAGACGCTGGGCTGCATCGCGGTGGAGTTCCGCACCCATCGGCTGAACCAGCAGAGCCGGCGCGCGATCGAGCGGCTGGGCGCGCAGTTGGACGGCATCCTGCGCGCGCACCTGCGCATGCCGGACGGCACACTGCGCGACACCTGCGTCTACAGCATCACCGCGGCCGAATGGCCGACGATCCAGACCCACCTGCAATGGCAACTCGACAAGCCCCGGAGCGCCTGATGGCCACGTCCAAGAAGAAGACCGTGAAGAAGGCCGCCGAGCCCAAGACGCTGAAGTCCTTCGACGCCGACGCGCTGTGGGCGCTGGCGCGGCTGGGCGCGCCGAGCCTGTCGCCCGATGGCGCGCAGGCGGTGGTGCCGGTGACGCGTTTCGACATGGAGAAGAACAAGGGCGCGACCTCGCTGTGGCTGCTGTCGACGCTGGGCGGCGATCCGCGCATGCTGACCGCGGCGGGCGAGAAGGACGGCCAGCCGCGCTGGAGCCCGCAGGGCGACCTGGTGGCCTTCGTCTCGCGCCGCGAGCAGGAAGGCGAGAAGGACGAGGCGCCGCAGCTCTACGTGATCCCGCCCGACGGTGGCGAGGCGCGCCGGGTGACGAAGATGCCGTTCGGCGTCGAGTCGTTCAAGTGGTTCCCGGACGGGAAGCGGCTGGCCTTCGTGTCGTGGGTCGATCCGGCGCTGAAGGGCCAGGCCGCGCAGGCGGAGCGCCGCAAGGCCGAGAAGGACCGCAAGGAATCGGCCTACGTGACCGAGGAAGGCTTCTACCGTTTCTGGGATCACGCGCTGCCGATGGGCCGCGTGCCGCATCTGCATGTGGTCGAGCTGGACAGCGGCGAGGTGCGGGATCTGTTCGAAGGCACTGATTTCGAGCTCAGCCGCGCGGAGCCGGACGCGGACACTTTCGACATCTCGCCGGATGGCGGCCGCATCGTGTTCAGCTTCGACCCGAACACGCCCAAGACGCTGGAGCATCGCAACGCGCTGGCGGAGATCGACGTGCGTTCGGGCCGGGCGCAGGTGCTGCTGCGCGAGCCGGCCTGGGATCTGGTCGCGCCGGTGTACAGCCACGCGGGGCATCACATCGCGTTCGTCGCCTGCCATCAGGGCTTGAAGCACACGATGCCGCAGCAACTGGGCGTGCTGGACACGCAGGGCAACTGGGCGGTGCTGTCGGAGGACTGGGACCAGGAGGTGGCGGCGCCGCTGCGCTGGGACGAGGACGACCTGGGCGTGCTGTTCTGTTCAGAGCTGCAGGGACGGCGGCATCTGTACCGTTTCGACGTGAAGACGCTGCATGCCTTCCCGCTGTGCGAGGGCGGCCATGTGGGCGCGTTCGCGCTCGAGGCGGGCACGCTGGTCGTGCTGCACGACAGCGCGTCCTTCCCGCCGCGGCTGTCGGTGGTCGAGCGCGAGGGCGACGCGCAGGAGCAGGTGCTGCATCGCATCGAGTCCTTCAACGACGAGGCGCTCGCGGGGCTGCGGATCGGCGAGATCGAGGAGCTCTGGTACGAAGGAGCGCTGGGCGAGCTGGTCCAGATGTGGCTGTACTACCCGCCGGGATTCGACGGGAAGAAGAAGACGCCGCTGATGCACCTGATCCACGGCGGTCCGCACACGGCGATGGGCGACAGCTGGCACTGGCGCTGGAATCACCAGACGATGGCGGCGCAGGGGTATGTGGTCGCGTGCGTGAACTATCACGGCTCGTCGAGCTTCGGGAATCGCTTCGCGGATTCGATCACCGGGCGCTGGGGCGAGCTGGAATTGCAGGACGTGGAAATCGCGACGGATCTGCTGCTCAAGCAGAAATGGGCGGATTCGAAGCGGGTTTTCGCCACGGGCGGGAGCTACGGCGGCTACATGGTCGCATGGATGAACGGGCATGTGCCGGCGGGGAGATACCAGGCGTATGTCTGCCACGCGGGGTGCTACGACTGGACCGCGATGTACGCGAACGATGCGTACCTGTGGCACGCGAAGGAGCTCGGGACCGCGTATTGGAAGGATCCGGCGAAGGTCGCGGCGCAGAGCCCGATTGGATATGCCCAGCATTTCAATACCCCGACGCTGGTAATTCACGGGCAGTTGGATTACCGGGTGCCGGATGCGCAAGGATTGGCGTACTACAACACGCTGAAAGCGCAAGGGATAGATGCCAGGCTGATCTGGTTCCCGGATGAGAACCACTGGGTCATGAAGCCGAGGAACTCGAAGCTCTGGTATGCGGAGTTTTTCGAGTGGCTGAAGCGGTATGACGGGGCGCCGAAGACTGGCGGAAAGCGCAAAGGGAAGTAAGTCCCCGAGGATTTAAGAATGGGCCTGCGGTTGCAGGCTGGTTGAATGTGGCCGCGATTCTGCCGGACCGCGATGACCGTCGGGAGGCGCATTCGTGCCGGGTCTTGCCTCCGGCGCGACGCGGCAGCCGCGCCACGCCGGACACGCAAGCGAGCGTAAAAGACGTTTCTCCCCAGCCCGGTCAAATCCAACCAAGTCATCACCGATTCATATCGGCAGCATGAAGCCGATCATTCGCCGCTTGGCGCAAAGCCGATTCGCACGGGGTTTCGCCCGCATCGTGCCATCGTCGCCGATGACGAAAGGCGTTCACGCCGCAGAAACGAATCGCACCATCGAGTGCCACGCCCACGGTGGGACGAACGGAATGCGTCCGCAAGAATGCGCGCGTCTCACATTCCCGCCCCATTCCACATGTCCGCAAGCACGAGCCGCCCGCCCGCCCATTCCGCCTTGTTGGGCCTCCTGTTGGCCTCCACGCTCGCAGCTTGTGGCGGCGGCGGAAGCGACAGCGCCGCCACGACGCCTTCGACCGCCGGCTCCCCTGCAC
>Ga0099823_1006227_pt1 | contig 12021 bp, 13 predicted proteins | sample CowpearedBW_FD_76831 | JGI IMG/M metagenome (GOLD analysis project Ga0099823, IMG submission 76831) | Root nodule microbial communities of legume samples collected from California, USA - Cow pea red BW | ecosystem: Host-associated > Plants > Roots > Nodule | place: USA: California | collected... | reverse complement strand
TTTTTTTTTTTTTTTTATAATGGGTGTGCTTTTGAAAAGAAGCTTCTAAATTTTGTTTTTGCAATAATGGCTCAGCTGTGAAAAATTAAAAAGAAACATATATATACGAAAACATAATAATAATATTGATAAATCTTTACACCAACATGTTATTATTAAGTTTTGATTGAATTATAGTTCCTTAGAAGACCATGTCTTGTAGGTGAGTTTGATAACAAAAGTTAATGATTTTCTAATGTGAGAAACTCCACCAAGGTGAGGTTGTATGAATATATGTGGAAAAATAAAATGTGCAAAGCCTTTTAAAACGATGTAGACTTCAGAAAGGGAATCTCATGAATATAATTCTTGATGATTCAGTTTTTTCACTTTTTATCAAAATACCTATACCAATGTTCTTTTGTGTAGGATGAAATTGTTTTTGTTTGTTTTGTCATGATGGTATATACAATTATTAAGAAGTGAACCATATTAAATTTTAATATTATGTTAATGCAGCAGATTTTAACTTTATTTCAATTTTACTTTACTAGTAAAAAGATGTTTATTTCCCATTTATATATTTTAATTTGACATTATCTTTTAGTGATGGATACCAACTAGTTTTTGGAATCATATAATTTTTCGCTAGATTTTCTTGAAAAATTATATCGAAAATTTTTTATACACCAAAAGAACAGTCTAATTTATCCTCTTTTTTTTTCATGAGAAATAAATACCAAAACCACCTTGTAACTGCTACTGAAAAGTTTTATTTTTTTCCCATTTAGTACTCTTAATTTCAAACTTTTGGATCTGATCCAAATGGGCTCTTTGGAGTGTGTGACATTGACCTAAGATCCTAGATTTTTGCTTCCTGCACTCCCATAATTTTTATGTACCCCAAATGTGTTAAAATAACTATTTTATCCTTCATAAGAGTCACTTCTACCTTACAAGTTCTGAAAATTTCCCGAAACAAGGTTTTCAAAATCTCCTGAATCAGATTTTCAAAGCAATATTTTCTGAACAGGATTTTCAAAAGTATGACATGCATTTTGAAACAAACTTTTCAGAATTATAATAAGTTTTTCAGAATGAGTTTTACGGGTGTTACTTCTGTACCCTATCAATTTTCTTCCTATACCCCCATCAAGGTTTCTGAATTTTTCTGAACAACTTAAACAATCATTTATAGAGGAATAACTTACTAAGATAAATTCGGTCATGAAGACATTCTCTGACTTCAAGCATAACCCAGAAGAAACTTCTTCATTCGCAAACTTTAAATAATTCACGAGACAAACAAGAGAATTAGGAAATGAGTATTCTCTTCTTAGAATCATGATAATCGAATCCTCTGTATGTATCGTTGTACCAAAATCAAGTGTTTAACATCTTAATTATTCCTTCAACAAAGTACACATCTTGATGTCATAGATTGAAGTTATAAATATCTTCTATCTTCTTGAATGTCTTTTTGTAAGTATTTTCTACAATGAATCAGAATTCAATCTTTAATACCTATATGTTGATCAAGAAGTTAATAAACATAAGCATGTCAAACATTAGACAATCCAATGAAACATATAATTAATTGTATACGACAAACAAATAACATTATTTTCATAAACATTAGGACGAAAATATACAAGAATGAACATGACCTGAATCAAAGTACACATGCTAAAAAAGAGAGTAAATTGTAAGAATGATCAACAATAACTTTTATATATATATTAGCTACATAATAAAATAACTAAAAACCTAATTAACTAACAAAACAATCAACTAATAACAATCATAATGACCAAGTGAAGGTGATAAAGAAGAAAAAAAAAGCTCAACAACATAAATCATATATAGAGTTAAAGGTGAAAACAATAACACTCATTTTAATATTTATATACATTATCAGAACAACTCTACACTAAATCTTCATTATCAACAACATTGAAAACTAATAATTGACCTCTATAATCCTAGGCTAAGAAAATGCAGAAGTATTGTTCAATTCTGGAGGATAATGATACTGAAGTGTCACGTTTGTGGTTAATTAATCATTATACTCTAATCAATCTATTATTTATTGTATGCATTATTTTTACACTTTTATCCATTTTCAACTTGTGTTTATCATTTATTTCATTAGATATTTCATTTTCATTATCTACAAAAAGACTAAATTCTAACCTAGTTAGTAGTTTTGCAATTCAATAAAAGAAAATCAGTTTCACATTAAAATACATGTAGAAAAACTCTCAAAACCCATAAATTGAAAAATACCAAAAAATAAAATTAGGCAAAAAAACGTACTTCTAATCCTAATACAAATTCAACAAATAGAATAAAAACAACAACAACATACATATAAAGAAAACATATTAACTAGAGATGAGGATAAAAAAATTGGTACAAACAAGTAACATGGGATTTAAAAAATGGAATCTGTCAAAACTCTCAAAAGAAGAAATCTAGAATAGAAAGAAAAAAAACAAAAAAAGACAAGTAGTGGAATCAATAGTTGAGATAAAGAAAGAAAATAGAAATCTAAATTAATTATAAGAGAATAAAGATAATTAATTATTCTTTCTTTCCTAAACACAAAATTATAATTTATTGAAAAAAGATTTTAACTCTGAATGTCATTTTTAATATCAATTAAAATTAATAAATACTAATAATAATTTAATTAAATTTTATTCTCAAAGATAAAAATATAATTAATTTAATAAAAATATATTAGTAATAAAATTTTTTTGAGGCCCTTTTGTTCTTAAACACAATTTTATAATTAATTTAATTAAATATTTGTTTCTTAAATATAATTTTATAATTAATTTAATATAATGTTAGTACTAAAAACCTTTGTTTTCTGAAAAGGCTAAAATAAATGCTTTATCTACTTCATCTTTGAACGAGCCGAGCCTGATACTACTGACATGTGAAGGAAAAGATAAGTATATGGTGTGAGTCCAAGTGTTGTTTCCAAAGAATATTTTTAGAATTTGAGATAATTAAGGCAATTTATTATATATTTAAATTAACTTTATTTCACATTGTCATCTAAAAATCATTTAATTGTTTTAAATTATACACTTTTTCAATCTTGTGATAACTATTTTACTATATTTACAAAAAAAATCATTTATTTAACAAGTGTAATTATATTTGTCATTTTTAATAAGTATATTATATTTATTAACATTATGAACTAAAAGTGTTTGTTGCCCATGCATGAATAATCACATTTTTATTAGATTATGAACAACTTTTTGAAATATTGGGTTTATATATATGAATTTAAAAGGAAATCATGTATAAATTACGTATATCAATTAAATCAATGAATACTACATTAATAATACCAAATATATGTTCATTAACGAGCACAAACTATTTTACTTTTAAAACTAATTATTATCTCTTACAATGCAATAAATAATTTTATATGGAAATATATCTTCTAAACTCATTTCATTCCTTAAGTAATTATATATACGTGTAAAGGGAGTACACTACGATCAAAACAAGAATCATAAAAAAGATAGTTTACGAAGAGAAGAAGAAAAAATATGTGCAAAGTATTTGTTTATGTTACGTTTATTGGCATATGCTGCAGAAGCACAAAAGATTTTCAATGTGAGAGGCTAAGGTGATCAAAGATTGGATTTTTAATGATCCAATTCTAAATTCATTTAATTGGATTAGATTTTCCATTCAAATAAATTTTTTCACCAAAACTAGTTTGACTTTTTTAAAAATTCAGATACAAATATTTGGATCAAAATTTAAATCCAGATGCAAATATTTGGATAAAGTTCAAAATCCAGAATTTATTTTTTATAAAAGAAATTTAAATTAAATTTTTTAAAACTTGTGACCTTAACATCGAATTTGGCAGGTTTTTTTTTGGGCCTACTCGGTCAAATTTCACGGCTGACTTTTGGTCGTGGCCAACTGAATTTTTGTTGTGGAAGACTGAATTTTGATCGGGGCCGGCCGAATTTTGGTCGAGGCCGACTTGGTCGAATTCGACCAAATTTTTGTGGGATATACTCAGCCAAATTCGAACGAATTTCGGTCGGGACTAACTCCACCAAGTATGTACAAATTTTGGTCAAGACCGACTCGGTAAAATTTGGCCGCATACGACCGAATTTTGGACCAGGGTCGACTTCGCAAAATTTTGGCTATGATCAACTTGATTGAATTCGACCGAGTTTCGATCGGGACCGATTTCGCCTAATATGACCAGATTTTTATCAGAGCCGATTCAGCCAAATATGACCACATTTGTATTAGGATCTATTTAGTCAAATTTTGTTTGAAGCTGACTCAAATGAATTTGTCGGTCTCAACCGACTCGACTACATACGATCAAATTTCGGTCACGACTAACTCACGCTCAAATTTCTCTTATCATATCAGAAAGACTACGTAGCCATTGAATACAGCAACACTGATAATAGCATGACGAGCATTTTTTTTCTCTTATCATATTATTTTGAATGATGTTACTTCGATTTAAACTTTTTATAATTAATTTCAAAAAACTTTTTTTATATAAAATTGTGTTACATCTTTATTAACTTTAACGTATTTAGATTGATATTCAAACTTCGTCTATCATCTATTATCATTTGGCACATATTGTTAAAAAGAGTTACATATATTTTTCGCCATCAAACTATTATGAAATTAGTGTCTCATCTTTAAAATAAATTATAAAATATGTAGCCTTGATAGTTATGCAAAATATTTTCTCCAACCGTAGTGTTTTTTTAGTGACAAACAAAGTTTTACGAATTATAATATAACTTCTAAATATTTTTTGTTAAAAAAATGTTTTAACCACTCTTCATAAAGTGTAAAACAAAATACTTTATAATTTAATTTAGAAATAAAACACAATTATTTTATAATAATTTAAAGACAAAAATATATTTAATTCTGTAAAAAAAACAAGTAAAAGAAATACCAATCAAACATATTGTTAGCTAGTATAAAGAAAATTCCAAAAGTAATAATGAAAGGCACTAATTGTGGATAGTTTTAACTCTTCATTAACTAAAAAGGTATTAAACCATATTAATAGTGTGAAACAAAAAGAAATAATAGTTTATGAAAATTTAATACACGTGTTTTATTGTGTTAGAGGCATTTGTGAATGCATAGAGTGATGCATGCAAGTGAAAGCATTGAAATGTGTTATATTTAACGGTTTTTGCGACAGTTCAATAACCTTCAAAGTCAACGGTGTTCTGAAGGCTCCAATTGATCCATCTATGCTTGTTGACCAAAAATGGATAAATTTCAGATATGTTGACAAACTCACCATCAATGGAGGTGGCACTTTCGATGGTCAAGGAACTTCCACTCGTCAAAAGTGTCAAAACATTCATGTCAATTTTTTTTTACGGTACATTTTCTCTTTCCTTTGTTTTTTCTTTTCAAAAATAATATTTTTATACCACTTAGCTTGATTTTGATAATAATCTAATAATTAAAAATAATAAACTTTTATAATCTTATACTTTTACAAATTTGTTAGAGTGTTAATACATCATTGTTCTTTGGTTACAAGAAAATTCTTAAAATATTTATAATTAGTTTGTGAATTAAATCTAAGTTGGTTACTGAAATTAGGTACTAAGATTTTGGCTACCAAAAGAATTTGTGTTTAAATTGGTCATTAATAATTAGTGATCAATTTAGATACTAATTCTTTTGATAGTTAATACCTTGGTAGTATTGGTGACCAATTTAAACAATAATTCCTTTAGTAGTTAAAATTTTGGTAGTTAATGTTAGTGATCAATTTATAGTCTAATTAGTCACTGATTAATATATTTTTTTATAATAGTGACTATTTTATAAACTAATAATATTCAGTTTATAAATTAGTGTCTGAATTACTCACTACAGTGACTAATTATTTTTTGTCTATAAAATCAGTTGCTATTAAAAGATTTTATTGTAGTGTCCTTTCCTTTTATTATTTTTTGTTGTAAGCTTAGACTAATTAACTAACATGTTTTGTTCAATGATTGGTTAGAGCATGGTTATTGACTTCATCACCAACGGTCGCATTGAAAACTTTCATTCTATTGATATTAAAGGTGGCCATTTTTCATAGTGTTCAAAAATGGGAACACTACCTTCACAAACCTAACCTTAGCAAGCCTTGCCAATAATCGAAACACCTATGGAATCAAAATATCTCATACAAATGGAATAAACATCACGAGTGTGAAACTTCGCACACGCGATGACTGTGTTGCTATGATTTCTGGCATCAAGAATGTTCGAATTACAAATGTTTTTTGTGGCTCAGGTCATGGAATTAGTGTCGAAAGCCTTGGTGGTGGTGGAAACCCACATGAATTACCTGTGGAAGATGTAGTTGTCAGGAATTGCACCTTCAACGGTTTTAAGAATGGTGTCCAAATCAAAACATGGCCCTTTCCATCAAAGACACCTTTAAACATTTCAAATTTCATCTATGAAGACATTATCATGATTAACTTGAAAAATCTCATCTTCATCAATCAACAATAAATTTTTAAACATAATGGCGACCTTACGGTAAGTTTCTTCTTCTAATAATGAAATGATTTGATTTTTACAACTATTACAAACTCTGAAAATTAGCATACATCATTTTGGGTATTAGGCATTGATTAATAACCTAAAGAATAATTGTTGGTACCATAACATGACTATTTTAATTTACTATATAAATCTTCACATGTGCATATCAACAATGTTTCATACAAAAATATTAGAGGAAGCAGTGCTACTGATATCGCAATGAATTTAAATTGCAGTATGAAACTGCCATGTCAAAACGTAACTCTAGAGGACATTGATTTGTTGACTTTGTTGTGGAAAGAGAAGAAAAAAATTAAAGAATTATTACGTGAAAGATTCTTCCTATGGCAAACAAATTCCCCCGTCTTGTCTTTCTAGTAATGAATTTGGAGAAACCCTCTTCCCTATTAGAGTTTGTAGATGAAAAAAAAAAGTTACAATTAAGTTGTGTTTTGTTGTCCGTGAATAATTTAAAATAAAATGTTTCAATTCAAATACAAATAAAATTTCTCTACTCTTTTAAATTAGCAAATAATTATGCTTTTCAATTTACATTCATTAAATTTATTTGTATATTTATCACTACTTTATAAATAATATTTTATGACAAAGAATATTTGTGACAAAAAAACATCACTCTCTAATAGAGATATTTAATTTAAACTTTGGTTGTTCTTGAGTGAAACAAAACTAAAAAAAGAATCTAATCTTAGAAAATTGATACTTTAGAAAGAGAATTTTAAAGTCAACAAATCATCTCTTAATCACCGTGGTAATCACATATATCAATGCAAAAGTCATAACAAGTCTCTAAAAAAAATTCAAAATGATTAATCATTACAACCTTTACCGAATGAATTCATGTACACTTTCTCTTTACACCACTTGTATTTCATGGGTACTTTGTTCGGCTAATATTTTGTTATAAAATGATCATTTTTTATTGCAAAAGATTTTAAATGTTGCAGGAGCCATAATTCTTGCTACTACAGTTTCAATTTTGATGCCAGAGGTGCTTCTGTCTTGATTTCATCTTGAAAGCATGGCTGCCGGTTTGTTGTACGTTGCAGGAAAAGATATTTTGACTGTTGCTATGCATTAATTTTCTCCATACGTGCTATGAATTTTAGCCCTTCACTATCCCTCACTCACACCTATAAATAGGTGGCTTTGGTGCTCTCCTAAACACACAACACCTCTCATTCTTTTCTCCTTTTCCTCAAGCTCTATTCTCCCTTCTATTATTTCCTTCTATTATCTTGGGTTGATTATTCTTTTAAGAGTACTTCCTTGCTAGTTTTGAGATCCTCAAAAAATTTGAGAAGTTCTTATTGTATCCTAGGCCCTTGTGCAACACACCGCAGATAAATCCTTAAGGATAGTGATTATAACGCCTTAGGAAGTGCTCTTTTGTTTGTGGTTTGTCTATTTTTACAACAATCTTAAGGACTTATAGCTGACAACAATAACAACTTTACTCTAGATAATAAAAACATTTTTGGAACTCAGACTGTCTTTGCAAAACCATTTCTAAATGTATCAAAAATCAAGGTATTTTCTGGACAAAACTTTTGCCGCTGGCAAGAACGTGTGTCTGCCCTTTTAGACATGTATAGAGTAGCTACTGCTCTCTCAACTTCAAAACTTGACGAATCTAATACTCCAACAAAACAAATCGAAGATTGGACTCATGCAAATAAGGTATGTTGACACACATTACTTAGTGCCTTGTATAATGATTTGTTCGATGTGTATTGCTCATATAAGGAAGCAAAAGAAATTTGGGATTCGTCCGACAAAGATTCATCATAGGGAATTACTATCGCTGGGAGATGATCAAAGATAAAGACATCAAGATTCAAATCAACGAATATCATAAGCTACTTGAAGATATCAAAGCAGAAAACATACTTCTGCCTGATGAGTTTGTTTCAGAACTTTTGATCGAGAAATTGTCGTCATACTGGACTACCTACAAACAATAACTGAAACACATGCACAAACAAATGACGTTGCAAGAGCTAATTACGCACATCATAATAGAAGATACCAACATGAAGGAGTGTGCTATTGCAAGGGCCAAAGCATTATCGGCAAAGGCAAATATGGTAGAAGACAAACTTGATCACAAAAGGAAAAATAATTTTCGAAATTCCCGTCCAAATGGATCTAACCCCACCTTTAAGAAAAAGGGTAATTGCTTCATATGTGAGAAGCCAAACAATCATGCACCTCAGTCCAGGCATAGAGCAAGAAACGACAATCCTTCTAGGACAAATATAACCCAAAGGGAATATACTATAGTTACGATTTATCTTTCTAGGACAAATATAACCCAAAGAGAAGACCAATGTGAGCAAGTTGGTGGTAGATTTTGGTGCTACCAAGCACATCTATGCAAACAAAAGTGTTTTTACCTCCTACACTAGTGTAAGGGATGGAGAAGAACATGTTTATCTTTATGATTCCAGGACAACACCAGTCTTAGGAATTGGAAAGGTTCTTTTAAAACTCACATCTGGGAAGACTCTGACCTTAAGTGATGTGCTACATGTGCCCTCTATCAAAGTTAATCTAATCTCTATAACACTACTAAAAAAAGTGAGGGTTAAAGTGTCATTCGAATTTGACAAAATTATAATAAAAAAAAATATTTTTATGGGAAAGAGATATTGTGATCAAGGTCTTGTTGTACTCAATATTTCAGAAATTATTAATGAATCATGTTCTTCCACTTATATCGTTGACTCATGATCTATGGCATGCTAGATTAGGACATGTGAATTCCTCATATGTTATAAAATTACAACGACTAAGATTAATTAATATGCATGATAAACAAAGTGGTAAATATGATGTATGTGTAGAATCTAAAATAAAAAAGAAAACATGTTATCATGAAGAACGTCAAACTGAATTGTTAGGGTAAATTCATATTGATCTAGCTTATTTAAAACAAACCATGTCTAGAGGTGGTAAAAATTATTTTGTAACCTTTATAGACGATTATTCTAGATACACTAAAGTGTACTTAATCAAACATAAGGATGAATGTCATGCTTATTAGATCTAATGCACTTGATAACCTTTGGGGAAAAACCATTCTTACTGCATGCTTCTTACAAAATAGGATACCTAATAACAAAACTGGTAAAACTCCCTATGAGTTGTGAAGAGGTTATCAACCTAATCTTAAATATCTAAGATTGTGGGGGTGCCTAGCTAAAGTAATTTTACCTGATCCTAAGAAAAGGAAAATGAGCTTTAAAACCTCTGATTGTATGTTCTTAGGTTATGCTGAACATAGTGTTGCCTATAGGTTTCTTGTTCTTAAAAGTGATGTGATTGAACATAATATTATTGTGGAGACAAAAAGTGTTGAGTTTTTTGAACATATATATCCTTTAAAGGTTAGTGATATATCTGAACAACCTATAGATAATAATAATGATGTCATGTGTGAGGGTTTGAGAAGAAGTAAAGACAGAGGAAGGAAACTTCTTTTGGAGATGACTTTTATACCTATTTAGTTGAAAATGATCCAATAAGTTTTTTAAAGACTACTAGTGCTCCTGATGCAAAACAGTGGGATAAGGCTATTAGGACTAAAACTGAATCAATTGAGAAAAATAAAACTTGGACTTTAGTAGATTTGCCTAAAGGAGCAAAATGCATTGGTTGTAAGTGGATCTTTAACAAAAAGTATTACCCTGATGAATCTATAGATAAATATAAGACAAGATTAGTAGCTAAAGGTTTTATTTAAAAACTCAACATAGATTACTTTGATACCTTTCCCCTATGATTAGGGTTTCCTATATTCGAGTTTTGTTAACTCTAGCAGCTACCCATAAGCTAGTGATACACCGGATGGATGTTAAGACTAATTTTCTGAATGGTGAATTAGTGGAGGAAATTTATATGACTCAAATTGAAGGGTGTGCTTTCCTTGGTCAAGAAAATAAGGTGTGCAAAACAGTGGCATGAAAAACTAGATAATGTGTTACTTTGTGATGGTTTTTCACCTAATGATGTTGATAAGTGTGTGTACTCCAAATCTGAAAATGGTGAATGTGTCATTATATGTTTGTAAGTGGATGACATTTTTTAATCTTTGGTACATGCATTGATATAATCTCTAGAACTAAATTGTTTATAGGATCTAAATTTAAAATGAAAGACATGGGTGAAGCCATAGTGATTTTGGGTGTTAGAATCATAAGGAAGGGAGATAGTATATTACTATCCCACGAATAATACATTGAGAAACTTCTTAGGAAGTTTGGATATTATAACTTCAAATTAGTGAGTACCCTTATCATGCTAACTCTAAATTAATGAAAAATATAAGAGAATTTGTTTCTCAACCTCAGTATGCCCAAATAATTGGAAGCTTACTGCACTTAATGAGCTTTTCAAGACCTGATATTGCTTATGTAGTAGGTAGACTGAGTAGCTACACTCATTGTCCTAATCAAGAACATTAGGATGCACTCGTAAGACTTATGAGATACTTAAAAGGTTCAATGGATTATGCCATGGAATATAGTGAATTTCCCGCTATACTAGAAGTGTTCAATGATGCTAATTGAATCTCTGATTCAGATGAGACAAAATCCCCTAGTGGTTATGTATTCACACTTGGGAGTGGTGCGATTACATGGAAATTAGCTAGGCAAACAATTATTGCAAGATCAACAATGAAATATGAGTTTGTTACTCTCGAAATGCCTAGTAGTGAGGCTGAGTGGTAGAAAAACTTCAAAGCAAACATTCCTCTAGGAATGAAACCAACCTCATTTGTATCAATACATTGTGATTGCCAATCAGCATAGCTATAACTAAAAACAAAAACTATAATGGAAAGAATAGACATATACAATTGAGACATAATCCGGTTAAGTAGTGGCTAAAGAGTGGAACTATTTCCATCGATTAGGTGAAGTCAGAACAGAATCGAGCAAATCCTTCGACCAAACCCCTAGAAAGAAATATGATTTTAGAAACATCGAGGGGGATGAGACTTAAGCCACTTGCAAACAAACAAGTGATGGTAACCTAACCTTTGTGATTGAAGATCCCATGAATAAGGTTCATATGGGTAAAAAGAAGTCACTTGTTAGTTCTGATAACACTAAATTGATTTTTGAATCAATTATGTCCATTCTTATGGTGTGTGTGTGTGTGTGTGTGTGTGTGTGTGTTAGAGACTGCATTATTGAGAGGTTAAACTTTGTAAATTAAAATTCGATGTGGTGTAAGAATTTTAGTTTAAAAAAAGTTTTTAATGATTTTCATATCCCTTACGGTGGTGTATGATTTGCAGCATATACTTGATGAAATCACCTATTTGAGTGTCAAGTGGGGCCGCTTGTATAAGATCTTGGCATGATCTTTAGAGAACTCATGAATATCGGGCACGTGCATGGCCTAGTAAGCGCAACACAA
>Ga0099823_1006226_pt1 | contig 12022 bp, 5 predicted proteins | sample CowpearedBW_FD_76831 | JGI IMG/M metagenome (GOLD analysis project Ga0099823, IMG submission 76831) | Root nodule microbial communities of legume samples collected from California, USA - Cow pea red BW | ecosystem: Host-associated > Plants > Roots > Nodule | place: USA: California | collected... | reverse complement strand
TGGAGGAGGGTGCGGAGATCCGATTCGGCCTTTTGGATTATGGAGAGAAACTCCTTGCCGCGGTGGCTCATTTCCATGACGCTCATGCCGGATCCGCCCCAGTTGTAGAGCTCGGATTGGGCACGGAGGAGAACCTTTTCCGGGAGGGTGGCGGGGCCGGCGGCGAAGTTGAAGACGCGATCTTGGGCGTGGGTGAGGGGTGGGGGTTGGGTGTGGAGTTGGGTGGCGCATTTGATTGATGTGGGTTTGAAGAAGGTGGGGCGAGGGGAGGAGAGGCGGAAAGGGGTGGTGCGGTTTTGGAAGAGAGCGGTGTGAGGAGAAGTTGCCATTGACATGGTTACGCTGATAACGGAGAAGAAGAAGAAGACGAAGAGTGTTTTGAGTTTGGTGTTTGAGGCAAAGATCTGAAGGAGAAAGAGCGAGCATTTATAGTGAGTCCCACATTGGGCATGTAGTTGTTGGATTTCATTCAGTATTTGATTTTCTTTTTCGTTTTTATCTTGACAAAAAAGTGTATAACATTAATTTATTTTGTTTTTTTATAAAAAAATATTCATTTTTTTTTCTCATCGTTGATTTTATTTTCAGATATATAAATGCAATGTGAAAAATATGTAAGATGCAAGTGTATATTCATATTTTAATTTCTTATGTTTTGAATTTATCATAGAATTGAGAACACACTGAATTTATTGCATTAGATATGTTTTAAATTACTTGTCTAAGACCTCTTTTGATTCATGTTCTTGTGTGTTTATTAGTTTTAAATTACGTATTAGATTTTATTATTAAGAGTAAAACATGTGTTAAGATAAATTTTGGTATTTTTCGATGTTGAGATAGGATTATTATTATTTTTTTCATTAGTTTCAGATATAAAGGTTAGTTAATTATATTGCTTGTAAGATAATTATATAACTCGGTTAATATTTAAATAAGAAGTCCTAAATATGATGAAAAATGAATTCCACAGACAATCTAAAACCTTACAAAATTTCAATGCATATTTTTATTTTGTAGTGTTTGTATGTCTACGTTTGACATTATACATACTATCTTTTTGGTCATTCATATTCAATATTAGTGTGGTTTCTTAAAATTTAATGCTCCAAAATGAAAATAAGTACTGTTTCAAAAAGACAAGAATAAATTAAATTTAAGAGTTAAAAGACTAAAATAAATAATTTAAAAAATTACTTTTTATAAAAACACAAAATATCATGAATACATTATTATGTTATTAAGTGTATTTTTTTTTAATGCATACGACTTTGGGTAAATACAGTGTAAAAATCCATGTCACTGTTAATGCATACGTTATCTTCTTTTTTATAATATTTATTTATAATAATCTTTTCATCTCTTTTAACGTTTATCTTACTATTTTTAGTATTTTGTTTTTACTCTCTATTTTTTTAATAATAAAAAATTATTAATATAAGTAAGTTTATTGCTCATAACATCGGTGATAAAGAAAATGTCACAATCGTATCTACGAGTGCAAATGCAATTTGCGTAAGATGCTTTTGGTTGGTGACGAAAAGTTGGTGTGATTATGTAATTGGAGACAAGGAAAGAGGGTGAGAGGTAAATCATTTGTGTTAATAACTAGGATGATAAATGCAATTTTTTTTTTTATTGTTTTAACTTGTTTTTTGTTTTAATAGGAAATTTTTACGCTGATATTTGATATTTTTAATTGAGTATAAGAATTATTAAAGTATTTTTATGTATATATTTATTATTATTAAGATTTGTATGTATATATTTATTATTATTTCACTTTTATATTTCTCGTAATATTCATTTTTGTCGTCATTTTTATTTTTGTCTAAATTATTAAAGTATTCAGATTTCAAAATATGTATGAATTAGCTTGAAGTTATGTATTTAGGATGATATATGATTTGTAGTTAGTTATGTATTAAAATGAAATATGATGTATGGATAGGATGTTTATCCCATTTGACGATTCGTCTTATTTTAAAAAATTTAAAGTATATGACACATTTTTATATGGCGATTACTTTATATTAAAAAGTATATGAATTATACCACGATTAAAAAATTATTAATAAATATTATATAATTTAAATATATATATATATATATATATATATATATATATATATAAAAGATTTGGATGTTTTAAAGTTACTTTAATTCTTTGCAATCCATTTATAGATTAAAATCTTAAACTTATCAAATGGTAGTTTCTGATACCAGATCTATAATTAAAATATGAATTCATACTAAATGATCGATTGTCTGTTTTTTTATAGTCATAGCGAAAAAATATGTGCTAACGCGCATGTGTATTATTTTTTTTACAAGAATAAAAAATAATAAAATTAATAAAAATATTTGTTATTATAATTATAAAATATTATTATTATTGTAGATAATTTTTTAATTAAATAGTTATTAAATTTTAAAAGATTATCAAATTAAGAAAAATAGTTAAATTAAAAAATAGGTAAAATTAATAAAATAATAATTTAAATTTAAATAAAATAATTAAAAGATAAAATTAAAAAATAAATATATGGAAAAAATAAATATTTTCTTTATATATAGATAGGTATAGATTTACATGTAATCAGTTTATGATATTTATTTATGTATAATTATTTTGTGTTTAATAATTTATCATTCTTCTATTGTTTGAAAATATTGTCATTATATTTGTTACATGTAAAAACTTAATAAAATTTATATATGCTTCTTATTACTTTTAAGGCACACTGTACTTTCAATGAAGTACTATGTTTTTAAAAAGATTTATTTTGTATATTTTAATTTGGCATTTTATGTTTTGAAAAATATATATTTTATTTTATTTTTAATTAAACTGTTAAATAGACTAATAACATGTATAAGTCAGCCTTGATAACCTATTTAACATTTTTTTATTAAAAAGACCAATAAAGGTTTTTAAAAATATGAAGCATCACAGTAAATTTTTAAAACTTAATATGGTAAAAAAAACAAAAATAGGTGACATTTAGCCATAACATTAAGTATTAATAAATTAAATAAATAAATCTTATCTTTGCATCTTTTTAGATTAAGCTTAGTTAAATTGATGTAATCAAAATTTTGTACTAATCCATCCAATTAACTCTCCTAGATATTTTATTTTCAGTTCATAACTTAATTTTTCTACTTTTTGTTGACTTTTTGCAATTCAATTCAAATTTGTATTCTTCAGTAAGCGTGTGCATATGCAAGATGATTGGTTCACGGGTCACTACCCAAACATCTCACTCAAAGCATTGTTTTAGTCACAAGAAAAATAGTTTTAAATATAACATTTTATCATTAAATATGTTAGGTTGGATTTTTAAGTATGTCTTTAAAAAGTCAAATTAAGTTGAAATTACTTTGTCTTATTTGAAATTAAGTGGAGAGGAATTTTCTTCCTCACAAGAAAAGGTTATTTTTTTTCAATTTTTGAAAGAAAAAATTTGTTGGTATAAAATTGTTATTTTTATTTTATTTATCATTTGTTTAAGTTGATATGTTATTAGTAGGTTTAGGAATATATGATTCTTCATTCTAATTGATGAGATCGTCAATTTGTGATTAATATTTTAATTACGAGTTTGAAGATAATTATTTCATAACATATTTTAATATTTTTAGTTGTTGTGTCGTTGTTTTCCATCAAAATACAGTTAGTTAAAAAATTAATAAATAAGAAATATATTGTTAGAAACTACGTTAGGAATCATGAAAAATTATCACTGTATTTAATAATAATATATTTTCATACTTTCGATTTTCTGGCCTTTCCAAATATAAGAAGTTTGGTCTTTATTATTCTCTATCCAATAGTTACAACAATGGTTTGATCATATTGTTAAAAATAAATGTAAAATAAAATGTTTTATGTAATAACGACTCAGAAAAATTTATTATTTAAACTGTTAAATGTTAAATTAATTATATTAAATACTTTTAAGTGAGGAACAAATTTTAAACTTTTAGAAAGAAAGATTTAAAAAATTTGAAGAATGAGAATCCCTATATAAATTTTTTTAAATAATAATCAATATTTAAAGACTAATTTAAAGATTTATTTTCTAATTAAAAATAAGTTTAGAGATCAATTTATTTAGTGACTAAAACTTTGATAGTTAATGACCAATTTGTAGAAACAAATTCATAAAATAAACTATTATAATTATCAATTTAGAGATCAATAATATTTTTTTTAACTATTTTAGTTATTAATAATTAATAATTTTTCTTGTAGTATATATTAGTTAACTAATTATTTATATTATTTCTTAAAAATATTTGAAACTCGTTATCTTTGACTTCTATCTTAAATTCTAAGAAAACTACTATTTTTTTTTTCTAGATGTGACTTATCTATGTATAAGATAATCAATTTTTAAGTTAAGATTACGTGAACGTACTTTCTATTAAGTGAGTCTTTTTTTTTTTTTGCTGGATCTCAAATATTTGTTGTTTTTGTGTATAGGTCGAGGTTTGCTCTTCTGCGAGTAATATAATAAAAAAAAAAATATATGATAATTTGAGGTTTCATAATAATGCAGTTATTTTTTAGTAAACTTTTACAAAATTAAGCTACAACTTTTCAAACACCTTTTTATCTTTCAGTAATTTACATCAAAATAGGTTCAACAATTAAATGATAAGACAAATTTGATAATTTTAATATTATTAAAAAAAAACTTCAAATTTAATTAAATTTTATGAAATTAGCTTGGAAAATAAGATTTGTATAATTTATATTACAATTTAGTTTTATTCAACGTAAATCTCTAAAATATTAAAATATTAAGGCAAGTTAAATACGGTTAACCAAACTAATATTGGAATGAAAATTTGAAAACCTTCGGTTAGGCATTTCAGTGGTTTATTGTGATAGCAAATACTTTCTTTAGGATTTTGAATTTTGATGAATATGCATGTATCTATAAAACTTTAATTTTATTTTTTTATTATTGTTAAATTGTGAAAGTTGAAATTTTAAAACTGGGAATTAAGTGCGAGATAGAATTGTATATGTGGGTTATAAGGTTTGTATAACTGCTTGAATTTAAAGTTATGGTTATTATATAATAATGTATATTTTGTTGTTGAATAATTGATTGTTTGAAGGAAATTTAATAGAGATAATGATATTTTGATTTGTATAGAAAAATAATTATTTACAAGTAAAATGAAAACTTGTGTTAGATCAAGTGAGAAATAAATTAATTTGTATGATTAGTATGTCGCTCAAACTACAGACTACAAAAAAACTTGATTAATAACTACCTTTATTAAAAAAAAGTAATTTTAAAAAACTAAATAATAAAATTGATAAAACATTTGGTATTAATAAGAAAATATTGTATTTATAATTTACAGATTTAGAAGCAAAGACGACTTCGTACACACATCTCTTTCACACAGAACTGTTTCTTCTCTTAAGTTTTTATTGATTTGTCACGTTCTTATTTTTAAATTAAAGCTATCAAATAACATTTTTTTTTTCTAACTTATTCTCAAAAAGAGTTATTTAAAATTGACTATGAAAGTGGTGTAATTTATGATAGGTATTAGGTTAATGATTATTTTGGTTTTTGGTATTTCTTTTGATGTTTATAATAAAGGTATGTTGACAGTATAAAATAAAGAGGGAAAAGTAGTTTTAAAGGTTATTAAAGGTGACTAGAAAAAAGCAGAACAATTTTACAAATTTTTTAATCGGTATTTTTTTAAAATTATATTTTTATTAATTTTAAATTAATTTAACTAAATACATTTTTGTTTTTTATTCATTTTAATTATAAAGACAAATAAGTAATCTTATATTTTAATCTTATATTTTAATTTTATTTTATCACACTCTTCGAATCATTTATCATTTACAAAATTTGATCAATTTTTTATTAAAATATTTTTATCTATCTCTCGAAACAAACATCACCACAATTTTGGTCACTCTTTCTCAAATCCTTTATCCAATCAAATACATATTTTATGCCCATTGATAGATAATAAATAATGATAAAACAATTAAAAGAAAATAAAAAATGTCTAAATTAATTTATAAGTTCTAATAAAAATGTGGATTAATTATGTTTTTGGTGTTTAACTTTAAATAAAAATTAAGATTAGTCAATTTTCAAAATTTTAAATCATTCTGTCCAACATTTTTATAATTGTACAAATTTAGTTTTTTTAATCAAAATTTTGTTTAAATTTATTTAATGTTTGAAACGTGTGTTCAATTAACATTTAAGTAAAAATATGTCAAATAACTCAAATCTTATGATAAAACATTTAAAACGAAAAATAATTTTAACAAAATTTGATTAAAATAATTAAATCTATGTATTGTATTTTTAGAGTAAAAAGGACTAAATTAGATTAAGATTTCAAAAAATTAATTTAAATTTTTACGAAAATAAAAATAAAAAACATATTTGAACTTAAAAATATTAATTTAAAGATAAAATAATGAAAGTTTAATATTTCAAATATACTTGAATGAAGTTATTGTTTGAGAAAAAACTTAAATGAATAATAATTATTTTTAGACAAAATGTGTCAGTTTTCACTTTCTCTCTCATATGTTAGATTTGTAAAGGAACATCTAAATTTGATTTTACTTAACAAATATTAAAATCTGGGCTCGTGATTAATAAAAATAATTGTATCAAATCATACTGATATGATAATTGTAGTAGTTAAAAATGTTATTTGAAGACATAATGTTATTTTAAAAATGATTATTTATTTACGTTTTACTTTCCTGATCTTTCCTGGTCAGATCAAATCTATAAACTTCATAAAAAATTTAATTAAATAAAATTACTTCAACCTATACCATTTTTATTTTTTTAAAATTAAATAATTATCATGTAAATGAAAATTTTATTTTTAAAATTTGTTTATATATATATATATATTATAAATAAATATTAAAAACTTATTTAATATACAAATATTTTTCAAGTTTTTCTATTGATTAATTAATATTTTAATTAAATAAATTAAAATAATTATTTCATTTATATGTTATAATTACTAATTAAAATATAATTTATAAATACTAATGTTCAAATTAAAAAATATTATATATTTAGGTTCTTATAAAATGTAATATAAAAAATTTAATTTTTAAAATTATTTTTATTTTAAATTTTAATTAAAAAATAATCAACGGATCGAAACAAATTAATTTTAACCTATCAATTTGATGTGTTAAACAAACCAAACTAAAACAAACCACAAATCCACAAACTACTACAATCCACGAACTAAATCCATTTTGCCACCCAGTTATATAAATAAAAATATTATTTACGTAAATTTTAACGTGAATAATATACACACAATAAATATTAAAATATAATACTATCCTTTTTGGTTTATCTTGGTACTCTAAATTTAAAAATTGTTTTAAGAAAGGATTGGTCGAAGAATGTAGCCTTGTGAAGAGCACAGGGGTCAACGAAACATTAAAGAAAACATTTATTTCAGGGTCAGTTTGCACAAACCAAGGTGATGAAAGTTGCAGCATATATAGTAAAAAATTAACTTCTAGTAATATAAATAAGTTTTATTATAAATAAAAATATACAAAATCATCTTATCTAACTTGAATTTACCTACTTAAATTATAAAAAAAAAGTTTAGATCTTTATTTTATTCATTCAGTTCTTATTTATTATTTTTTCTTCAGAGTGTCACCATCATAAGAGATTAATTATGATTACAACATTCTTAATAATGTTTATTACATTTATAAGTATATTATGCACGTAGTTTATATTTATTTTACCAACAAAAATATTATATTTTAAATTAAATTTAAAATATGTATAATAAAAAAAATCAAATGTTATATTATTATTAATTCAATAACATACTATCATTAAACAATTATAAACTACATAAAATAAGGTAAAAACGCACAAAAATTATTAAATAAACATAAATAAGATACCTCACACAAAAACACGCAAAAATTATTAAATAATCATAAATAACATAATATAATTGGATAAAATAAGATTATGGACAAGTAACTATACAGTTATAGTTACAATTAACATAAAATTATTAAATAAACTGATGTTAAAGACATTCCACCAAATAATTATAATCATAAATAACATAATATAACCGAACAAAATTAAATTAGAGACATCTCACTATTATAGTTATAAATAACATAAAATAATCAAACAATATCAAATTAGAGAAATCCTACCAATTAATTATAGTTATAAAACAAAAATTTTAATTAAAGTATTAACACACAAAACTATAAAAACTATAAATATCTTCTATTAGGCATTGTATTAACACACTAAAATTATAATTAAAGTATTACATTACAAATTTTGTATAATGATTTGCTGAAACTTTTTTACTCTCCTATCCTACATTCTTTAACCTATTTATTTAGAGTCTAATAATATTACAATTTTTGTAAAGTTATTATTGTATATTTTACTCTGTTATCCTAGATCTTCTTTCACCTATTTATTTATAGTCAAACAATATTACAATATATACTTCTAAAGTTTATTTTCATTTGTTTATTTTTATTTTTTGTTCTAATATCCGTAACTATTGTTATATTATTGAATAGTAATTTGAAGTTTTACCTATATAATATGTTTTAGAAATGTCAATATCATAAAATATTTATGTCAATATGTTTTATATCTACTCAGACTCACAACACAACATGGTTCTATATCATAAAATATTTATGTACAAAAATTACTATGAACCACTTAGTTATTTGTTTTTGAGTTAAAAAACAACACATACAATAACTACTTCTTGTTTTTTTGAGTCAAACAACAACACATATCAAAATCTATTCAGCTGTTGTTATAAATATCCAATTCACAGATATAATAATCACTCAGCAAAAGTAAATAAAAACAAGTCACCAAATACTTGTTGAATGAATGAAGTTGTTTGTATGTCATGGTTTTCATTATTTTGTTCAATGGGAACAAGAGAAATACACGACTCAAGTATGTTCTGTTCATTTAGAACATAACAGAAAGTAAAAATAACATGAGTAGTTTAGATAGAACAACAAAATACTTAAGACAAACCCGACACTTGAGACACAACATATAATAAGTGCAACCTAAGTTGCTCACATTCATGTGCATGCATGCATCAACCAAATGGCCCCCCAATTATCATAGTCAAGTGTATCATATCATGATGATGGTGTTTTGTTAGTGGCTATACATGGCCTGCTACAACGAGTTCTCCACAAGAAAACGTGCGGGTTCACATTTTGCAGTGTAGTTAAATTTAGATGAACAGTACTTTCTATGTACCCCAGTAAGTTTCCCATTCCCAGCCTTCTGATGAAAATCAACCATTGATGTAGAGCACTCTCTGTGAGTCACAATTAATCACACATTAGTATAATCAACACAACACCATATTGGGTAATAGGAACATAAAATTATACACCACTTACAATAGCTGATCTTCTGAGTAATTGGAGTGCCATTCACATGTTTTACTCCATTGTTTGAAGCCATAAATGGAGCATTGTGCTGTGTAAACAGCAGCTGCTGCTAACAATGATGGAGGGAACTTCAGCATCTCATATTCCACTAGAGATAGCTCTACCAGGAAGAAAGCAAGTAGCTCAAGCTGTTGAGGAATAATAATAGAGTGAAAAAAAATTAGTGCATGATTCCAAACTCAGATAATCTTTGGCAGCAGAACTACATGATGAAGTTCTTACTACTTCTCACCTTTCTGTCTGCTTGAGCAGCCTTTAGGAATCTTTTCATAAAAACATATGCTGTTGGCACAGACATGTTAAACTGCAATGTGTTGACCATCAACTTCTCCTGCATAGTTTACAATGAACAAACTCAATTAGTTCAGCTACACAATTCTATCAAACAGTTTATCTGCAATGTGTCAATGAGGCAAAAAAATCTACCATATCCAGAACCTCCTTTCTTGTGTATGCTTTGTCTGATATGAGAATTAGATCCCCCACCACAGGAACTGAAACTTCTTCATACTTGCATGCCAGAAGCATTGCAACTAGTCCAACCAACTGAAGTTTCTTTCTTACCACTGTCTGCTTTGCCAGAAATCTGTCTATAAGATTAACAGTTAGAAACAATGTCTCGTGCATGAGGTCAAATTTGTCGTGCACCTGAAAGATCAAAACAAACATGTCAGGGAATTCAAAATTGACAGAAAACAAAACAAAATCCATAAGGATTATTATTGCAGCACAGATCGTTTACCTCAATAAGCCAGTCAATGAGTATAGCCCTCATCCTTTCATTAATGTCAAATTGCTGTGTCATGTAATTGGGTGAGACACAACTAGAACCCTGCATTGTAGCAATGTTGTTTAGTTATCAAAATTCAATAGAAAATGCAACTTTTGAATGCAGTACTAAAAAAAGTTCAATTGACAAATCAGAATCCAGACAGTATCCCCAGTTAAAGTTAAAATGTTTTGAAAGAGTCAGAAAAGTGCACTGAATTCAAACTATTCAATTCCCAATTTACCTCCATTTTTCTGTAGTAGGTGTAAAGATCTTCAATATAATCCACCACTGCAAGGGGATTATTTGCGTCACATATATCAATGTCCAAAACTGTCTCATCAATTATATCCTCCATCTCAACTTCCTCCATCTGATCTACTTCATTATGCACTGGCTCTGTCTGTTCTAAAGACATTGGCACTGGTTGGTCATCCGTTGGCTTGAGTTCATCATCAACAAATATAACCTCTCCAAATCCATTTGAATTTGAATTTCCCAAGTTTGACTTCTTGGTTCCCTGTTCATTCATTCAAATTGACCCCACCACTCAGTTTCAACTTTCAAATTTATGTGCATTTGTGCAAAGCATCAAAATTTCACCATAAAAGTACCTCAACACGATTTTGCTGTGTGCTAGCAATCTGTGCAGCAAACCTCCTAAAAGCAAACCAACATCAACAATCCGTTACATTGAAACTTGTGTCTAAAATTAAAGATCATAAATAAAAGTCTCATTAATCGATTTCTTTTCTTTCTTCCCTCTAGTGAGAAACAGAAAGAGGCTTATATATACTAACACTCATTGAAACGCAGTTCAATTTCAAAATTCAAACACTTGTTTTCACTTTTTTCATCCGCCCAAATAAAACTCCAGATCACACTAAAGGGTTTTATTGTATTCTCTAACCTTGTGATGGGTCGATGCCCCGGATCCGCCTGCTTCTTCTCACACATATCTTGTTTTCTGAAAGTGAAAACCACACCATCAACATCACAGACCCAAAAAAAAAAAAACTGAAAAAAAAACAAAACAAAAAAAAAAGAAAAACAAGAATCAATCGAAAAAGATGAAATAAAAAAAAATTACTCTGCCAATGTTCTCTTGTTAACAACACAAGGGTAAGGTCTTCCTTCGGCCACCAGATCCTGATTGATCACGCTCAACGCCCTTCTGTTCTGCCCCACCTTTCTGTTTCCCCCATGATTCATCCCTCCTATCACAACATCCAAAAAAAAATTAATAAACAAAAATCCCTCAATACCCATGTTGTTTTTATCATTAAATCTTGAATCTTTCCTCAACATTGAAACCGAAACCTTCACTTAATACCTTGAAAACTAGTGGGGTTCACTGGTTTAGATCTGTTCTCATCTGATATAACCATTGTGGATGAACACACAGAAACAAAGAACCACCACTAGACTACGATCAGAGGGAGAAGGGCATGTAATGGAGGAGGAAATGGAAGTGGGTAGGTACTCTTCTACACTAATTAACAGTGACACTACAAGCACCACACTGAATGACTGAAACCATGGGGTATTTGTCTGGTGAGAACACTTTTCAAAACTCAACGGCTAGTCACTAATGACCGTTGGATCCTTGGGCTGGCACCACCATTACTTTATTTTTTTTTTCTATTTTTTCTAAGTTGTCTCTCTGTCCTAAATTCTAATAACGGTAATAAAATGCCTCCCATGTGGAGAAGCGTGTA
>Ga0099823_1006224_pt1 | contig 12026 bp, 5 predicted proteins | sample CowpearedBW_FD_76831 | JGI IMG/M metagenome (GOLD analysis project Ga0099823, IMG submission 76831) | Root nodule microbial communities of legume samples collected from California, USA - Cow pea red BW | ecosystem: Host-associated > Plants > Roots > Nodule | place: USA: California | collected... | reverse complement strand
GCATGTAACTTTATACATCATGGAAATATTTATGTTGTTTAAATTTTGTGTTTGATTCCTATCAAGATGGAAAATTTGTAGGATAAAGAATAATAAGGTTAAATATTAAATATATTTTTGTTTCTTAATTTTTAATAAATTTTAGAATTAATTAATTTTAAAATTTTGAACTAATTTAGTCATGTATCTTTCAAAATACGTGAACTTAATATTTTAATCAAATTTTGTTATGTTTATTTAACATTTCAAGTGCGTTTCATAATCATATCTGACTTAGTATTAAAGCAAAAATGTGTCAAACGGTACGAACAACTCAAATACAGTCTTGAAATGCGTACAAAACATTAAATAAACCTATCAAAATTTGATTAAAATAACTAAATTCACGTATTTCAAAAGATGAAAGACTAAATTGGTCCAAAATTTTAAAATAGACTAGTTTCAAAAAATTATTAAGAATTAAAAGATTAAAAACATATTTAACCCATAAAAATACTTACTGTGTTATAAATTAAATTAATAAATTCTAGAAAGTCCGTGAAATAATAGATACCAATTTATATGTGAAATGATTATAATAGTATATCTAAATAAAAATTTCAGATAATAAATTTGAATTTTTTTTATATATTTCTTAGACTTAATAGTATTTTTGATTTTATATTTAAGATACCAATTTGTATTTAATATTTTTTTTCTTCATTTATTTTTTTATTTAAAGGGATCCATATATATTTTTTAAAGAGGGTTTTGAGAAGTGAAGAGAAACAAGACACAATCTATAATGTTTTATCTAATTGAATTTTTTCTCTATTGATTAAAACAATAAATATCACATTAATTTTTTCTTAGACTCTACAGAGAATATTGAACCATTACAAAATACAAAAAAAAAATGTCATTAAATCTATTTCTTAATATAAAGTTCTATCACTTTACTTCTTAACCAAATATAACCTAGTTAATAACTTCTTTTTTTAATTTCTTTACTTCTTAGAAATCAATAAACTTTTACCTCTATTTCATAATTTTGATGATGTTGTTACTTACATTTCCTCTGCCTCCGCAATTCACTGGTTTGGTTCTTAAAGTGACGCAGAAGGATAATCCAGTGTTGTTGTTGATTCGTAAATAGAATCCAACATCATTACACATGTTTCTTCCAACGTAATTTTACCTATTTTCTCAGAACAAGAAGGGACAAAGAAAAAATGTTCATAAATGAATGGAATGTCAGTGTCTTTATCCACATTGAAGAGCCATCGGTTGGGGTTGTTTTTCTGGTATTCGCAATTAGTTGACTCCAACAACTACATCAATGTCGTCATTTTCTATGTTTTCATATGCAAAATTCTTAAAATCATAAGCCATTCAAAACCCATCTAAGTCGTTTACTTCTTGTCCAGAAAAATCATATCACTAATCAAAATGGCTCAACCAACCAAATCAATCATCCTATTTCTTCTAAATTTAAATCTCCAATAACTCAACAAATCACGCTATTCCTTCTCCATCACACAAAATCTATTTGCAAGAAAATATTCAAAATACAAAACCAAAAACTTTTTAATTCCACGTCTCTAAAGTTTATCAGGAAAACACGGATTTGAATTTTCTGTTGGATTTTTTTTATATTGTTTCTCTGTTTTATTTCCATAATACACCGATTGCTATTAATTGTAACGTTTTAAAATATATTAACACAGCATATTGTTAACGTTTAGCCAAACAACACAAAAAAATCAATTGAAAATCCGGACTCGAAAAACACATACCTCTGATTTTGCAACTTGGTGATCATGTTCTATGAGCCGAATCTCATGATCTGCTAAAACATACACTTCTTTCTCTTGCTAAATATGAAACAAAGAACATCACACCCCACCCAAAGAGATATAGTACAATGTAGAGGATCTAAACCTATATATAGTTAACCTAAATTAAAGTTACTTGAAAATTAAAATCTACTTATGATTAGATGAGAGAGATCAATTATGGTAGTATTAATTCCATTAATTAAAAAAACACAACCTGGAAAATGATTATGACAAAACCAGAGTTCAGAGGTAGCAACTCCATGATTTATGATCCACCACCCATGAATTAAAATAATCATCTACCCTCAATAATTAATCTATTATTATACAATTAATTAAGTTAAGCATAGACAAATCAAGGGTTGCATGGAAGAAGAAAGTTCCAATCAAGCACACCAATCAACAACACTGCCAAAACTGAAGAAATCAACAGAGAGAGCTGCAAGCAATTGAAGGATTCATATCATGATATGAAAAAGTTACACATGAACACATAATTATAACTCACGATATGTATATATATAGGTTTAATCTGTGTTATCATGAGCAATTGAACATGATCATGATCAACAAGTGGAGTCAGAAACCACATGCTTATTAGCAGGCATGGATTTGGAGCGTTTCATCCAATTGGTCGGCGATGCTGTGGGGCCACGATGCAAACGACACCGGAATGACCCTTCGTGTGTCGTTGGTGAGCACAAACACTGTCCCTTCGGCAGTGATCCCGCCGCACCGCCACCGCAACCGCCGCTGCCACTGTCACTCTTCGGCGATGTGGAAACTGTGAGCTTGTTGCCCTGACCTTGAGTTGCCATGGATGAAGATGATGATGATGGTGATGATGGAGCTTCTTCAAGATGGTTGTGAAAATGGGGTTTCTTTGCATACAATAAAAACACACCAAGGCAAAGATAGACCCTTTTTATATACTTACAATAATGGTGATGATGATGATGGTTTTGCATATCTATAAGATCTATCCATCTTTATAGATAAGAGAAAAATTAAAATAACAAGGAATCCTAAGGTTAATGACGAAAAAAAAGAGAGAGAGAAATAAACGTTATTTCTAATTTGTTGAACTCTCGTATTGACTAATTTTATTAATTTTTAATCTTACATTTAAACTTTATAATTTATAACATGATTATTCATTTTTTACTTTAAATTTCAGTTAGTAAATAGAAACTTTTTCCTATTTTTTAAATTAATTTATTTAAATTTTAAAGAGTTTTTTACGACCAAAATAAACATTATTTCTGATTATCCAGCTTTTACTTTAAATTTCAGTTAGTCAACAATTAGTAAATGGAAACGTTTTTTTCATTTTTTAAATTAGAGGGTTTTCTTACAACCAAAATATTTATTTGTAAGGGGACAAAACGTCAAGGAACGTTAAAGAGAAGAATGAATCCTAATCTAATCCATACGAAATATACGGCAATGTGAATTCTATGAATTATTACAATATTCGTGTATAAAAAAATTATTTATTAATGAGATGTTGTATGTGTAAGTTCTACTCTATGTATTAGAATTTTTGTGTGAAGAATATTCATTTTTTATTTTTTATTTATTATTTAAATGTTTATCTCTTAACCAAAACCTTATCTCCTTTGAATATATTTCCATGATTCGAGCTAGTTGATGTTTGATCTCACTTTGAGGATATTGACAGAAAATAATATATAATAGATCGACTTTCTGAACTTTTCGTGTAATTTAAAATTGATTACGGTATACATTAATAGTTTTTTTTATATTAAATTGATTTACGGATTTATAAACCAAAAAATAAAAAATAAATGATTAATTGAGGGATAAAGTAATAATTATTGTGTTGGGGACCCAATTCCACCATAAGGAATAAAATGGAGGGAACATGGGAATGGATGAGAGAGAAGGAGGATGGGCACGTGGGAAGTTCGTGCTTTCATATGGCAGGTTGCACACGTGGCACTTTTGTGCTGAGACAAACGAAAATAGACTATAGTAATAGGTAAATCATTTGTGCACACAAAGTACACAATATTAGCATATGAACTATTTTTTTCTCTCACATGTTCTTAAGTATAAATTGTTGTCATTACATAATTTATCTTTACATTTAGGCTCTATTTTAATTTTTTTCAGGAAATATTTATACAGGTTTCACGCGTATCTTATGAAAATTTATTTGGTGAATATTTAATTTATATATGAGATTAATATCATTTTTAATTCAAATTCTTAACATAATAAATTTGTAGATCGTATTTTTCATGAGATATTTAATTTTTTGATATTTATTTAATGTATGATTTAAATTTAAATTTAGATTTTTATCAATCTCTTCAATTTATGAGATACTTAATTTTTTTGTCTTTACCTTAAATTTAAATTTAGATTCTCATCGATCTCTTTTTTAAGAATGAATCTTTCACTACTACAATTTTTCATATCTCAATGAATTTTTTTTTTTGCAAATTTGTTAGTAAAAATACAATAAAAGAATTTTTGTTGTCATTTTTTTTTCAAAAGATTTATTTGGTAAGTAATTCTTTGATAGATAATTATTTTTTACAAAATTATAAAATTTGTAAGTATTTTCTATAAATTTTACGTGAAAATTGTTTTATACAAAATATTTTTAAAAAATTATAACAATTCCCTGCAAATTATTTTTAATAACAAAATCTCTAAATATTTCTTAGGAAAAAATTTAAAACAAAATTAATGTATTTTTTTTAATAGATAGGTATACTTTCTTTTAGCGAAAACATTTACAACTAAGATTACCTTGACAATAACCTTCTTATATTATCTTTTCTTATCATAACAACGAGACACAGTTATCTAAAATTTGATTAAAAAATACTTTTAACATAAAGAATTATCACATTTAAAATTTATCATGTATTTAATTTGATCACCAAAACGAACTCCAATATCAAGAATGATCTATAGATAAGAGACATCACCAATGTAATTTCCAACTTAAAAATAGAATTTTTCCAGATCTTATTGTATTCAACATCCAGTGTGTTGAATGTAGAAGGCACGGGAAGTTGACAAAGTGGTTTGGTTAATCAATAATACAAAAGATATATATTATTGGTCCTATGGAATAATTTCAGCCAATAATTGTTCTCATGAAAGGTAAGCTCATAAATTGATAGAGATTTTATTGTGGACACTTGTTAGAGCACTTTTGTCTTCCAAATTATATTTCATTAGTTGAGTCTAGATTTTTTATTGATTTTTTGGATGTTGTCCTATATTGAATATTAAAAATACATTATATTGATATTTTAAATATGTTTTTAATATATTTTAAAACGTTAAAATAATGAAGACACAATAGAGGAAAAAAAAAACTTGTGTATATATGTGTGTTTGTTAGTCGGAAGATGAAAAGAAAATGAAGTATGTAATAATACTTGAAGCTTATAGTGTTAGTTTTGTTTTTTTTTTTTTTTCATTTGAATTTCTAAATTTAGTTTTAGGTCATATTGTAATCCTTCTAGAGGTTTTTAGCGTACATCCAAATCACTAATTAAGTATTGTAATTTTTTTTTTCTAACCTTGTAAGATATTTAATAATAATTGGATCTAATTTAAACTCACAAAATATTAAAATCATTTTCATCCTAAAATTTTAAGACAATAATTTTAAGTGTTATTTTTTTACAGATATCCGACCTTATTAGCTTAATGTGAAAACTTAAATTTATTAAATTAACATCTACATTTTTCATCGTCATGACAGAGAGCACGTGTAATCCATTTTATTATATTTTGACTTAATACTATTTTTATTCCTATATTTAAAAAAAATCAACATGATTTATTGTTTTAAATCATCCTTAACTTTATTTAGATAATGAAAAACTAACATATGTTCGTATAATTATCACTCTTTTACGTATTTATCGTTCATTTCTAAGTATAAAATGAGATAAATAATATTAGTATTCATTCAACACATAAAAACAGAATAATTTTTTTAAAATATTAAAATAGATTGAGTAAAAAATAAATAACAAAAACTGCAAATTATTAATATAAATATACAAACTAAAAACACTATTAAACCTTATAATTTTTACATAACGTAATAAAGTCTTTTTTAAGTATTCACGTAGTCTTAATCTATGTTTTTTCGAGACTCAACAATCTCCACCACTCTACTATAATAATCTAACTACGTTTTATATATTTATAAAAAAACTTGATCTTTAATTTTTTAATTTACGTACTTAAGATGCTATTTCCTCCATTCTAAACATACTTAAACTTATAGGCTTTTAAGATATCAAATCGATTTATATTTTCAGTTTCTATAATGAAAAATTAAAATTTTATTCTTAATTTGCCATGTTACTGTCCTTGCTTTTTCTTTTGTTATTTTGATGCTGGTTTTCTATGTGGCGTTGATTAATAGGATGCAATGATCACATGGCTCTCATAATGATGCGAACCATAAGCCAAACTTGTTGTCTCATATAATTATTGATTTCAAATTTACCGGAACTTAACCCTTTAGATTGTTACCAAATTGGTTAATTTGAAATGAGATATAATTACTTTTTAGGTTAAATATGTTTTTGGTTCTTTAAGTTTGTGAAATTTATAATTAGTTTCTTTTTAAAAATTTTGACTAATTCAGTCTTTTATTTTTAAAAATACGTGAATTTAGTTCTCTTAATCAAATTTTATTAAGTTTATCTGACGTTTCAAGCGCATTTCATGATATCATTTAAATTGTTTACACCGTTTGACACATTTTCTTTTTAATGTTAACTTAAATATTATCATAATATACGTTTAAAATGTCAGATGAATTTAACAACATTTGATAAGAAGGACTAAATCCATACATTTTTAAAAAATGAAGGACTAAATTGATATAAAATTTCGAAGAAGAACTAATTCCAAAATTCACTGAGAACCAAAAATATATTTAACTGTATTTTTTTTCAATTTAATTTGTTTATTTTACATCAAATTAATAAACAAATAATCAGAAGGAGTGCAAAGATTAAGATGGGGTTGCAAAAATAATTAAAAGAGGTGCAGATAGTAATGAGCCAATGATCCGGCCCATCTCTTCTTCAAGAAAACGTATAATGAATAGAGAAAACGTGTCCCCTTTGTTTACTTGACAGCAAATTGGTGCCACGCCTTAATTCTATATATTTCCTTTTTATTCATTCATAAGCGAAACGCACCGCAACGGTGAGGTTCAAACAATTTCAGGTAATATAATCCTCTCAACTATTTTTTCTTATAATTTCAATTCCGAGCTACTTTTTTTTCTTATCAAAATTATAATTAAAATTTAAAATCCAGCAGAATAGTATGATCGTGTATGTATATGTGTGTGAATATTTCTCAATTGCAACTTTATATGATTTTTCTTCCCGTAAGGTGCTTGTGAAAATGCTGCAATGAGGGAAGATGGTTGGATTGGGTTATATATATTACTACTGTGGCTTGTTGAATACTGTATGAGTACTGTAGACCCTATTTTTCACTTCCGTGGATGCCATGGGAATGTTGGATGTGTTGGAAGATTGATTTGGAATTTTTTATTTAGGTGGCATACCTTTGGGGTGGGCTAGGGTTTTGGTCTAGTGCAGGGGAAAGAAAGGAATCTGGAAAACATGCTCCCATATGTGTGGAAAGTGTTTGAGAGGTTCCTATATATGCTCCTTAATAATAAAGCAGGCCATGCGTAAGTGAAGAGAATGTTTAAGAGGCAAAGTGTTTAACTATGACATTCTGTTCTTGAAATTCATGAGAATGAACATTGCAGATCTCCATGAATAGGTGTCTGGGAACTTTGTTGATTTGTGTTACCCCGTTGACCCATGAAATCCAAGAAATATGATTAACAACACAATGGTCTTTGATGTGTCTGTATAAAAGGTGTTTGGCACTCAAAAATGCTGTTTGAATTTGCACCTTCTATTGATATGTGCAAATAGTAAATGAATATGTTGTTATTACTTTTAAATATTAATATTCCTACCGAATGTTCAAATCCACAACTCTCCCACCCGCAGTGATGGTTTCAGATTGCAAGAAAAAGCTAGGTTTATCCAACAGTGGAAGGATTATGGTTGGTTGCCTGTGATGTTAAATACCTGTCTCATGGGGCAATACTTTATTTTGGATATAAACTGTGCTGAAATTTTATGAATAACGAGATAAGATTCGTTCCTTATGTCAGGTGTGGAATAATCTGCCACAATTTAAGTATTGTAATTCTGTGTCGCACTCACATTAATTATTCCTGTTTGCTGTATTTTCAGGGTTTTTCTTTTCCTTCTGGTACAAGTTTCTTATCTCTTATCATCTGCCTAACATCATTATCAAGCAACAATGGCCAACTATTTCCCTCGCTCACTGACCAGAATAGCCAACACTACTCTTCACCACACCAGATCCGAGCAGCTGACTGGCATAGTTTCCAACTCAGTAACACGGCTCCTCTGCACATCTTCAACTCAGCTGCAACAGGAAAACCCTGTCAAGAAACAAGCACAATCACCTCAAGAATCAGTCCATGAGGAGATCAGACAAAGCCATGAGCAGGAAGAAGATAACGAAGATGATGACAGTATTAACGAAGAAACTGGTGAGATCGGTGGACCCAAAGGGCCTGAGCCTACTAGGTATGGTGATTGGGAACGCAATGGTCGCTGCTCTGATTTTTAAGTTTTTACTTTGCTTGTATATCTTAAATAATAGGTTGAGCCTGGATCACTTTATGCACACCCGCCTCAAACTAGAATCATGTCACATTGAAGGAAAGACATGGTAGCTTTCACTGAGGCGCATCCAACTCTTATAAGCGCAAATCATCCTAACATGCAGATAATTTAATTTCATTAATATTATGTGATTTTTTTATTTTGAGTTCTGATTTTATGACCAGTGATGATTATGTAATTGTGTTGACTTTTGATTTATTACTCTCATGCCGTTATAATTGTGTGCATTGGAATAATTTACTTGTTGCTGACATAATTCTCAACAATGGATTGATGATTTGTGATGGTTTTAGCATTCTTTTATTGGGTACTCAGAACTGTGGGAAACAAACTTAGGAAAGGGGAAGAGGATTTCTGAAAACTTGCAAATTAAAACTTTAAAGCTTGTAGCTTTATTCATACACGATGGTGTTTTAGTTTTTTTTCCCCTTATTGTTTGAGATGAATTGTGTTACAAGAGAGTTTAATAAAGGAATGTTGAAGAGTAGCTTTGGATCAGTTAATGTTAATTGGAAGTTAGTTTGTATCAGTATATGAGTTTACTAAAAAAACATCTTTCTTGTAACGTTTTTATATATATATATATATATATATATATATATATATATATTTTCATTACATTACTCCTCTTACCTTATTAGAAAATAAATGTTTTTTTTTTTCTATCTACACATAATACAAAACTGGTAAACCATTTGAGCAAAGAAATAACAGAATATCGTGTTTTTGTAGAACATGATGCACAAATATTAACAAGAGTCAGGAATTTAGCTTTTGTACAAAAAATTCATTGAACACATTAAATTTAAAACTGGATCATATGTAATAAAAGTTTGATTTTCAAGAATAAAAATCAATTAATTATAATTATATTATTTTTGAAGCTGTAAAAGTAAAATACAGATAAAATGCTACAAAAACTAAATATCATACAAAAGGAACAAAAATTTAAAATAATGTGAAATAGTGTGACGTATTTAAAATTAAACCAGAAAGAAACTACTCTTGGAAGATGGAATTGCGAATAAGAAAAGACTTCGGTTACATTTGCAATGTCGTTATTCGTTTGTTTTTGGTCTCCAATGAACCCTAAATTGGAATCGTAGCTCGATGGACCAGGCCCCAAAAAACTTAAATGCACATTCTTTTTAATGTAATTTCTCCTCCAAAATTCACGTGCACAATCTCGCAATCCCAAAATCACGAGTAAATAAAATGGGAAAATCAAGAACCTGTTACCAGGAACAGCAACACCTTTCCATAAAACCAAGCAAAAGAAAATAAAGTAAATGCATACACTAAGCATGGAAAAAAATAACGACTTGTAAACATTATATTTATATTAAACATCCTAATTAACCAATCAATACTTTTACAATTAATCAGATAAGTAACCGTATAGCTAATTTTAATCACTGCTACATGATATATGTTAATGGAGCTTCAGGATCTTCGTGTCTTTACAGAACTACATCCACGATAATTCAATATATTAATAATTTAATTATATTTTCTTATATTTTAATGTATATCATTATATCATTTTATATGGTATCAATCCAAAATTTTTGCTCTCTGTATCTAAAAGGAGAGAAAAAAGTAGGTTCAGAAAAAAAAAATGTAAAGAAAATTATGGATAAGTGAAATGCATGGCAGCACTCTGTTATTTACAGCCCTGCTACATATAACAGAACACACAAAGAAGACAAGAGAACACAAAATTTTTCATTACATGTCTTTATGTTTTCGTAACAGTATCATGCGAAAACTAATCCAATCAACAGACATATGATTCTAGAAAAAAGATTTCACACGATTCCCAATGACTCCATAGCTTGATCAAGTTCTAAGTGATACACAATCGAGTTCTGTGAGCACATGATAATCGATCACCAGGAAGGAGAAGTAGAAGGGGTATCCGAGGAAGAAGAAGAAGGGCCATTGATGCTTTGAGTGTCACTACCTGAAGTACCCAAGGAGGTAGCATCTCTGAGAGAAACAGAAGAGCCTTCTGCAGGGAGTTTCTTCATAGGGGTGAGAGGAGGTGTAAGTGAAGGTGGTGAATGAGAACAATCAGCACCACCATTACGATCATCATCATCATCATGATCTTCCCCAGAAGAGCCACGAGAGGGTGAAGTGTTCGGTGTCTCAAACGGGGTGTTCACTCTACTTGCTTTGACCTCTGACTCGTTCTCGTAAATGGGGTTTGAAATGTACACGAGGTGCTCCATTCCACCGCCACAAGGTTGAAGAGACTGAGGTGGTGGAGGAGCTCTTGCCAAGAATGATGCCAATGGAGATGATGACGAAACAGAAACAAGGCCAATGCCACGTGGGGTTGGGTTTGGTTCATCTTTGCATGGGAAAAGGAAGCTTCTTGGGGCTTGGAGAACCCCTTGTGAGTAAACGGTGGTGAAGGATGGTGGAGGAGGAGGAGGAGGAGAAGGAGGAGAATGTGGTGTGAGTAAAGGTGGAGGCTTTGATATTGTTGTGGCGGCCGGAGCGGCGGAGATGGGGATGGTGGTTTTTTTTCTGAGGTGGCGGCGGTGGAGTAAGAGGGAACAGTAGAGTTCAGCAAGAAGAACAAGAATGAGGCCTAGAACAATGGCGAGGGTAACCACCATAACCAAGGTTGCTGCCATGATGAATTTGGATGTGGGCTTCATCTTGTTGTGGAGATTGGTGGTGTAAGGTTTTGTATTTAGCAGTGTCATTTTGTGTTGTTGTTGTTGTGGAAGATATATGTGGCGGGAAAAAGTGGAAGAGAAAGTGTTTTTTTTTGTGTGGCGGGAAATGGTACTTTTGTAGCAGAGGTTTTTGTGCAATGGAGTGGTTGTGAATGGAATCTTGGAAAGGGGTGACAGTTATTGGGAAGAGGAGAGGGTTTTTGTTTGTGAAGTGAGTAATCAGACATTGGATTTACAACTTCTGACAATGTCAGATTCTGATTTTGTAGTGTTACTGTCAACTTTTCAACTAGGGAAGCTTATGTTGGGATATGTTTACCTTATTTTGCATTGTAATGTCGTAAAACGCATTTATCCATTGTTGAGAATAGTTTCAATTGGGTCAGTTAGATGAAATCCTTTCATCCAACTGGGCCTGGGCCTGGGCCTGTTTTGTTGTGAGGTTGGCTATTGCTTCATGTACCCCATAATCACTATCTGCACCCTATAACACTAGGAAAAGACTCGAGCACTATATTTACAGATATGTCAGGTAATTCAGTCCAATCCATCACAGGTAGAGATGGCAAATAAACCCGTGCCCGTGGGTATCACCCGAACCCGTCCCCATTTTGACGGGGAATCCCCGCTTTGACTGGATATGGGTATGGGTATGGGTAATACCCGAAATTTTCAACTGGGGATGGGGATGGGGATGGAGATATATATATACCCGCCCAAATACCCGTCCCCGCTTAAATTACTAAACTATTTATAAT
>Ga0099823_1006217_pt1 | contig 12033 bp, 10 predicted proteins | sample CowpearedBW_FD_76831 | JGI IMG/M metagenome (GOLD analysis project Ga0099823, IMG submission 76831) | Root nodule microbial communities of legume samples collected from California, USA - Cow pea red BW | ecosystem: Host-associated > Plants > Roots > Nodule | place: USA: California | collected... | reverse complement strand
TAAATAATTCAGTAAATATTATTAAATGGTTAACATTAAAAAAATAAATAAATATATTTCTCTGTAATTAAAATAAAATAATAATTTTCAACGAATGAAGCCCTGGGTTGACATTTTGTCTTCCAAAAGATGATAAATATAAATATTGCAAGAGCAGCCAAAGCCAAAGCTAACTTCACCGTCCCCAAACCTACTCCCTTCTTGGCAGCCAAAATCCAAAATCTCAAGGCTGACGGAGTTTACAAAGAAACCCTTCAAACCCACAACTAAAACCTCGTAAAGTTCAAATCTTTGATACCACATTTCCATTTAAATCTATACTTTAACCAGCAACAAGCTTCCGTTAGCTTCTTCTAAAAATGGTTTTGAAGTCAATAGTTGCATCAGCGAGCGATCTAAGTGTAGTGAGTGTTGCTGGGAGCGCTCCGCTTGAATTCAAGAATCGGGGTTTTGGCGGCCGAGTCATCAGCCTCGGATTTCGTTTTAACAGAGGGAGATGGAAGGGGAGTGAAAGGTTTAACTTTAAGGTTCGTGCTGCTGTGGATGTGGGAGTGGAGCGTTCAAAGAGCGAGGCTTTGAAGGGTAATTCTGGACTGGACGTGGTTTCAGAGGGAGAGTTAACGGTAAAGGGGTTTGCGGGGTTGCGGAAGACCAAGCTCGTCTGCACAATTGGTCCTGCTTGCAGCTCTTTGGAGGAACTTGAGAATTTGGCCTCAGGAGGCATGAATGTTGCCAGGCTCAACATGTGCCATGGCACCAGGGAGTGGCACCGTGATGTGATTAGGAAGATCAAGAAGTTAAATGAGGAGAAAGGGTTCTGTGTTTCTGTGATGATTGACACTGAAGGTAGTCAGATTCATTTTGTTGACCATGGAGCCTCATCCTCGGTTAAAGTAGAGGTATGCTATTTTTTCTTTTCTTTAACATTCACTAGTTATATGTTAAAAAAATAGTATATATAAATGGGGGTAACAAGTACCACGAGTTAGCTCTTGGGATTGAGTTAGCCCAAACCCAAATTATAAGATATTATTAGAGCCCATCCTAGGGGCTGTTGTTATCAGACCCCTCGTTGAATTGCTGTCGTATCATTCATAGATGTTCAGCCTTGCAAACTATCTAGTACTCAGTGTGAGAGAGTGTTGGAGATCTCACCTTGACTTGTGACATGGTAAAATAACAGAATATGTAGATGTGGAGCAACTTTCCCTTCCCGAGCTGTCTTTTGAGGTTAAGTTAGATCTAAATCCAAATTTAAAAGATTATGTTTATATTTTTTTGTGAAAGGTTTTTTTGTGCTAGCTTGTCTTATATGATCACACTTACTAGATTTAGCTAATTTGAAGACACTCACATTTGTCTATTGTTTTTGTTTCCATCTCAGGAAGGTTCAATTTGGCATTTTACTGCTGAGCATTTTGAGGGTTCTCGCCCATTCACAGTACAGACAAACTACACAGGTTTTTCTGAAGGTGATGTCTTGCTTGATGAGTGAAGAACCAACTCTTCCTTCTCTTTGACAATGTATTTAGGTACTGAACTTAGTTAATGTCTATCAGATATTGAAGTGGGTGATGAACTTGTTATTGATGGTGGAATGGCTTGCTTTGAAGTCATTGAAAGGAAAGGAAATGATTTGCATTGTAAGTGCATCGATGCTGGTCTTTTCCTTCCTGGAGCCAAATTTAGTTTCTGGAGAGATGGAAAGCTTGTGAGGAGGAATTACAAGCTCCCCACTCTATCAACAAAGGTATGCGTATTCCGGTTTTTTCTTCCCCTGCTCATTTAACGAAGATCATGAAGGATAAATTTAGCACTGCAATTATTTCTTTACATGTATGGCATTGATTTTCTGAAAGCATTCGTTGGCTAACAATGTCAACAATTGTCAAAATTCATGTTTAATATTTTGTTGTAAATATGGTGAAATGATCTATTACCTCAAGAATCAGTGCTTACATTTTTCAATATATGGATAGATTGCACAATATATTGATCCTTCCAAAGTCCCAAGTTTTGCTCCTCAAAACCCATTCAGAAGATCTGGAAGAACTGGCTAGATTGGTGTTTCTTCAACAACCATATATGCTATAATTTTATTAAATTCTCAGACAATACAATAAACCTTTCTGTTTTACAATGTCAGTATAACTATTTAAAGAAGTTTAAACTACCTTTTTCTGAACTGAACAAATCGTATTCATACTTTACTAGAAACTAATAATGACTTTGTCTTTAAGAACCTCTTTTATTTATTTATTTTTGGTATTTTTCTTTGAATAATTTTAATTATGAATTGAAAATCTTTCCCTTTTATGTTTTTTTCTCTCCTAAGTTTGAATTGTTTACATCCACAGGATTGGGCTGACATTGACTTCGGTATAGCTGAGGGTGTTGACTTTTTTGCCTTATCCTTTGTCAATCACGCTGATTCTGTTAAGGATCTAAAGAACTATCTCTCCACGAAGTCAACCAAGTAAGTAAGCACAAGTTCAAAAAGGAAGAGTTATATGGTTTTAGCAATATAGGGTAACCGTTAATTCCTCTAAAAGGATGTTGATATTATTTTGTAATATAAAATGACGTGCCAGTGGCTAGGAATATACGAAGTATCACAAGCATTCTACTGCAGTGTCACTATGTCTATTTTATTTTCCCCGTTTTCCCTTTGACGTCCTATAAGAACACTCGTGTCTGGCACTTGCACTGCATTATGATGGAGATAGCCATGCAACCCCCGATCATTTTTACCTAATGGTGTCATATTTTTGTCTTCAAGAGGGTGTATTCAGTTCTATTTCCTAGGTTAAATTGCAGCTATTGTGGTTGAAAAATGCATAGTCTGAGCTATTAAATTTAGTGTTCAGCTTCCTCTGCCATTGCTGTCTGTCTGATAATACTGTTGGTAACAGCATAGTTATTCGATAATTAACCAAATCCGCCTGTTTAAGCTACAACATTATTTTCTTCCATGGATTTATTTCAAAGTTATTTTAGCTAAGTTATTTATAACTGTTTCAGATCCATTAAAGTTTTGTCGAAGATAGAAAGCTTAGAATCTCTTCATAAACTTGAGGAAATAGTGCGAGCTTCTGATGGAATCATGGTGGCTCGGGGTGATCTTGGGGTCGAAATACCACTTGAACAGATTCCTACAGTCCAAGAGGATATAATTTACGTATGCAGACAACTAAACAAGCCAGTGATTGTAGCTTCTCAGCTTCTAGAGTCAATGGTCGAGTATCCAACCCCAACACGTGCTGAGGTAAAATCAATTTTTTTCCAGGATGATTATTATGGACTTGGTTGAATGGACAAGATCTTAGGTTGAGAAGACATGCAACTAGGAAACTAGGAAAGAATTCCATTCTATGATGATATGTTTCCAGTTCGCTATTGGATTTTTGTTCTTACCTCACAAATATTTGCTTTTATTTAATAGGTAGCAGATGTTTCTGAAGCAGTTCGACAGTATGCTGATGCTTTGATGTTGTCTGGTGAATCAGCTATTGGGTCATATGGGCGTAAAGCTTTGGCAGTCTTGGATATGACTAGCAGTAGAATGGAATCATGGAATCGGGAGGAGAACAGGCAGAATCTTCTCAATCACCACCAACTTGGAGCAGAATTGCCAGAATGCATCACTGAGCAAATATGCAATTGTGCTGTTGAAATGGGTACTTCATATTATTCTTGCCTCTTGATTCTATTATGAATTCTGCGCAGTAATGGTTAGAGTCTAATAATCATAATAAAAAATAAAAAATTACCCATTTGTTCTGCAGCCAACAACCTTGGTGTGGATGCCATCTTTGTGTACACAAAGCATGGACACATGGCATCACTTCTATCACGCAACCGCCCAAATCCTCCCATCTTTGCCTTCACCGACGATGAAAGTACCCGCATGGCTCTGAATCTGCAATGGGGGGTTGTGCCCCTTCTGCTTGATTTATCAGATGATGCCGAATCTAACATCTCAAAGTCAGTCCAACTTATGGAATCCAAAGGATTGATCAGACAAGGAGATGTTGTTCTAGTGGTATCGGATATTGCTCACACACGTTCCTCTCCTATGGCTCTCCAATCAATTCAGGTGAAGACTATTCCCTAAAACGCAAGGTTGCAAAATATTGAGGGACACGTCTCCCATTTATTTTCTAGGCCTCGATAGTATTGTATTATTGGTTTCTTGTCCTTATGTATAACAACAAAGTTTTCATATATTCTCATGTGTAGAACTCTCTAGCTTGTTGTGAAACCTGTTTCAAAATGTGCTTGTGAATTACACTTCGTGAATTGCCCGTTATAATTAACTGAGAAAATTGTACTAATATATCGCAATTATATTTGATTGATCAACTTTGTTTGATTGTTATGAACTTACAGAGTACTACATTGGCAAGCTTCTTTCCATGATATTCTTACGAAAGGGATCTCCCCAATTGTCTCTCCCATGTTATTAGAGTTGAAAAAAGTAGTAGTAGGTAGGTAAATGGTAGTTACACAGTTAGGTAGTGGATAATTTAAAACATAAGAGTATCGAAGTGAAGTTCAAAAAGTGGCATTCCCTCTATTATGGTTATAAGTAGTTTATTGAGAACCTAAATTAGAATTTAATTTCTATTCGAATATCTTAATCAATTAAAATTTATTCTTATATAATTTTTAAGTTATTCATTATTTACTATAAAGTTTAGTAAAGTTTTCCTATATCGAAATGTCTCATCCATTCCAAAACTTCTATGCTACCAAAATAAAATGAAAAAATGAGCAAAATGTTATACATAGGCACGATTTGAGATTAAATGAAAGAAAAAAAAAACTATACTGTTGGTATGTACACTATTTATTTTTAGAATTAACCGAGGTTATAATAACATTAAAGTTTATTTTTTAGAAAAAAGATACCTTTTAATTTGATGTATTGTATTAAATTCAAAATAATTTTCATTGAAATTAAATATAAATGATATTCTTCGAAAAAAAAATGAACTTTACTCTTATGTTTTAATGTTTTAATATATTAGAATAAGTAATTCAGAGAGTGATTCTTAATTAAAGGGTCTGTCAAGTATTATCCTAAATTGATAAACAAAAGTCATTCCATCATTTCAAATCATTATTTTATCTTTATTTGTATACTTTATTTTTTTTTATCTCTTTGAATTTAAATTTATTTTAAAATTGATTTTTATATTTAAAAGAATTCATTCGTAACGAAGATTTGTATTGGATTAAAGTATATTAATAGTAGTAGGTATACATGTGTATCTGAATTCTTGTTTTGTATATTATTTTACTATTGTTGATAAAGTTGATAAATACGTTTCTAAATTTACCGAAAAAAGACAAACTACGTTAACAACTGGATTCACAAGCCAACCAAAAAAGTTTGCCATATTTTCGTGGAAGGAACAAATTGATTGGAGTTGATGAGAATAAAAAATAAAATAAATAGTGAAGGAAATGTATTCGCGAAATAAAAATCATGATTATTTTGTCCATGTTGTCAGCAGCCTCTGACCGCAAATCTACGACTGGTTACCTCTTTCTAACCACAAACGCAGACCCACCCCTCCGCTCACATTAGCCATCCTCAGTTCTATCACTCTAAACTGCGCTTGCCGGTGCAAGCTCCACTCTACTTCTTACTTCCTCTAGAAGAAGCCTTTTCACGTCTCTCTGCCACCAAACAAAACAAACCCCTTTCGTTCATTTGGGTTTGTCTGTCTCTTCAAATTTGGTGCCGTAGTTATGGCTTCTCTGAGACCTACCCTCTCTCAACTTTCCCTTTCCCAATATAATTTTCCCAGAAATTCTACGTGGAACAATCACCTACCATGCTATTTCCACAAAAGGATCGCAAAGCTGCATACTTTCACCTCTTCTAAGTCTTCCGCTTTCAGGGTCTGCTGTAGTTCTCAAGAGTCCAACAGCCAAAACAATGGCAAGTTTGATTTTTTTTTTTTCATGTCTCATTTATTGATTGTTCTTCGAAATTGTTGTAATTCTAGTTTTAGTAAGAAAGAAGAGTTGCTGTTAATTTGAAATAATACAGAAGTTTATTAAAGTTTCTTAGCTCTGTTTGTTTGATGACTTTCCACTCTCTTTTTCTCGGCGGATTACTAAAATAAAATTTAGATCTTTTTTCCCTTTTATGCCTGTCTTCATCTGATGTAGGATGAATTCTTGTGCTTTCAGCATGTTTGTGTGGCCTTTTATCTGTTGGTTAGCAAGAAAAACTGTATGTTATTATGTTTTGGCCAGAAAAGTAGGTTTTGTAATGAAGGGGTTCGGATTATAATCAAAGTGACTAACCTTACCTTTTTGTGTCATCATACTGCTTCTGTTGTGTTTTCAGGTGAAGAGCCTCCGGAGTCATTATTTATGAAGGAATTGAAGAGGAGAGGTATGACCCCTACATCATTGCTTGATGATTACAAACAAAGCAACTATGAGCTTGATGAAGAGGTGTTCGTGAATGAGGAAGATAGAGGTATCCCCAAAAGAAAATCTGTCTCAACCAACGTTGAGAGGAGTCTAGAAAATCAGAGAGAACGATCTATGGCCCTGAACAGTGAAGGTCTTGAGGTTGATTCATTGTCAACTTTCCTTTTCCTTAAACAATTTATAAACAATCAGCTATGTTGTTTGAATGGTTTTGTTGTCAGTAGTTTGTCTTTGTTATCTGGTGTTGAACAAAAAATACTAATTAACATTTTTATATTAATGAGAAGCAAGAAAGTGGAAATGGGGAGGGAGGACAAAGAAAAGACAGGAAGGATGAACATTTCAACAAGTACTGAAATTCAGCTACGAATTGATGAATGTCAACTTACAAGACTGGTTTCAACCTTATTCCCAAAACATTCTATACTTTTTAATCTTCTATGGATGAAAAATTATATAAATAGTAGGTCCAATAATGAGTGACATCAGTAGCCCTTTTTTGCTAGCAGCTGTTGCTGCTATAAACTTTTGGCTTTGTTACTTCAATCAACAAACATGATCTGTCTGTTAAATTTTGAACATATTGCCTTTTGAGACATCACATGTTTGGAACTTAAAGTTCAAATGGCTTCTGCAGAGTGCATAGAATTAGTGGGAATTTTAAATAATTTTCAAAATAAGATTGAATCTTATCGATTTTGCAATAAATAACTCTCTTAATTTCAGAGATGTAAGATTTCATAGCTAAATTCTAACATTATTTCGTATGTTGTCATAAATAGCTTATAAGTATGTGCTTTAGCTTCTCTCTAGTAAATTAATTATTTTAAGACTTAAGAAAATAATAAGCTATTAAATTTTAGTTTTTCATTTCTGAATCTTCATGTAGAAATACAGCTTCCATACTTCTTACTATGAATTTCAATGATTGCATAGGACTGATGGAATGTTTGCCAGAGCTTATGTTATGATTCAGAATATTATACGTTTTTGTAATAAGATATGTATTAGGTACAACTATTCTAAACATACAAATATGAACTTTCATGCTTAGATCTAATTGAATTTCATTTTTGAGGTGAAATCACTTGTGTAATTAATTATCCAGGGCTTAATACCTCGGGCTAAACTTCTCTTGACAATTGGAGGAACATTCTTCTTGGGATTTGGACCGTTGATCCTCATAATTGTTGCTACTTTTTCTGCTCTTTACTTCGTAAGTACTTGGCCTGACAACTGATGTGATGAGTGCATATTTTTTATATATCACTTCATCATATTGTATGTATATCAGTATCATGGCCATCTTATCTGTACAATGACAACATGATTTTTCTTTCATTTATTATCTTGTTTGTAATTGAAGCAAATAACGATTCACGGACAAAAGAACATAGCCTAGTATATTGACAAACTATGTCAATTTAGCAGCTATAACTGTAAGCTATGTACTTCTTCAATGTAAATATTTATAATTCATAGTAGAAACAGCCATGATGTAACTATCATATCTATGAATTTTGTCTGGTTAACTGACAAGACCCCAACCTGTGAGTACAACTGTTTTTGTACATTTAATTATTGGGAGCGGCCACTTCATTTCATAATCTGAAGCTTGTGATGTTCGACACATTTTATCTTTCTAATCTATCCTGTGGTTTTATATTTGATATGAGGCAACAAAGCTCAATACAACATGATTTCTTAGCTTTGAAATGATTTTTCCTGTCGAGAAATGAAACTGAATGGAAATATGTGTTCTTTTTGGCATGTTCTTCTTACACTTCAGGCATCACTTTGTTGTGGATAAATAGGAGTGATGTTTTTGAGATGGCTTTGAAACTGATCCTTAGTTTACTGTTGCAGTATTTTGGACCAACATTTGTCCATGATGCAAGCAAGATGGCCACATCACCTCCACAATATGTGGACCCTTACGCACTCCTAGAAGATGAAAGGATATCACAGATAGCACCTCGTCTAAACTAAAGGCAAAGACTACACATACTTAGCTCTTAGGAATCTAGTTGCATATATCAAATTTCTGTTTACTTAAGCCTCTGTTGATTTAGTTCCATTGTAAAATATCATCCAGGATCAACTTCCTGTTATCTATTTTCCTTTCATCATTGACTCAATTCTTTACATCTGCTTTTCCACTTTTCATAGATCCTATGTATAATTCAAAACTAAATAAAATCTCTATCAGAAGAAACATTGCTTATAATTCTTTATTTTTCTGTTAATAAGTAAAATTCCTCACCTCGAGACGATATTATGATGAAATGAAAGCCCACAAAACATGCACTTTCTTGAACATGAATAAGAGAAAGAAGGAATCATCGAATGCTGAAATGTTGGTTTGATAAAGTATGGGAAATCATGTAGCAGTTGTTACGTAAGCATTTATGTAAATACAATAGTGTATGTATTATTCGAACAAAGAAAATGATCCAAAACAAACTGATAAATAATGACCAAAGACATTGCTACAAACAATGGTTGATCCCAAGAGATAAACCACGCGTAGGATTTATTCGAAGGGCTTATAGGTTTTAAGGTCTGAAACGATTCCTTCGATTGAGCCAACTGCTGCAACAAGACTGACAATCAAGCAGAAGCCATTTAGCATTTTGACCCCAATCCAGACTGTAGAGAACTTGGGCACTTTAGCCTGAACCAGGTACATGTGTGTTGGAAAGTAGACAGCCAATGGCCAGAAGGAAATAGATCCAAGCAACCCCACAATGCTATTGAAGAATGGCAGTATCATAGCAATCACTGCTGTCAATATCACATACACTGTCCTCCATATCAACCTGAATGCATTCACTTTGTATGTTCCAACCGATGGAATCTTCACACCGTATTCTTTTGCCATGATTCTGCTTTCAGGCCAACGCCCTGCACACCAACTTTCCACAAGTAGAAAAACAGGTTGGGCAAATACCTGTTTGTGCACACAAAGTGAAAATTCATAATTTAACAATCAAGGTTATAGAAAGTGATTTCATAGAAATTAAACTAAAATTTACTTCAGGTGATTTGATTAATACATTGCTGAACACATGTTAACTTGGTGATGAAAGAATTACCTGGTAGGCGCCCACTAAATGAACAACTATGAAGACATTACCGAGGTCAACGAGCCAATATGGTTCATAAAAACCAAATCCTGTTAAGAAGTTTCCAGGTGCCTTGTTGCCGAATGCTTGATAGCCTAGAAGACCACATAACATGTAAAAGAATGTGGTGATGGAGATTCCAGTCACTGTTGCCTTCTTCATGGCTCCATTTTCTGGTGGACTTGATTTTAATGTGTCCTGTTGAAGTCAAGTTTTATATGGAAAGAACCGTGTAAATAAACTGAAATAAAGCACCAATTTTGGCTAAGGTGGTAGCTTGCCTGTATCTCAACCATTACTTGACTGAAGCAATATGCAAAAGCAATGTTTCCAATTGCTTGGAAAGTACTCCATATCTTCTTCATGTCTGTCACGTCTTTTCCAACCTCCACCCCTGTAAGACTTGTCTTCACATGGCTTCCACCTTTGGAACATTCCGACGTGTATTAGTTTCAGGTTATTCATTCATGGTTATGCAGATAGTAAAATGTGTTGATTAAATGCAACGGAGAACCTGCAATTTTTGCTATGGAGAGAGCAATGCCTATGGAAGAATAACCAAAAGACATAACGGCAGCAATGAAGGAGAGGCCTGAAAGATTCTGGAAATCAGGGATTTGGCTTATGAAAATCTCTGCCACTCCAAAGATGGACATATATGCGTAATTTGATATGTGGCACTCAGCTTTGTGCCCATACTTGTGAAAGCAATTCGATCTTCCGATGGCCCTGCTCCGCAATTATGTGAATCAAGTTGAATTTGAGACATTTAAGAAAAAGAAAAAAAATTCTATTGCAACATGTCTCAAGTCAGTGATAAATCAAATTAACTCTTGAATTTCAACTTGTTTTGGAAAATCTAATATGAAATAGTGTCACTTACACCATGCTAATGGATGCAGTGATGGTGTATCCAATGCATGATCCAATAAGATTTGCTAACTGAGCTAGTCCACATAAACGGTATTGCCTTCCTCCTGGACCAAAACAAGAACAACATTATTTAATCAAAAGAACACTATTTCTAACTTTCAAAATCATTTTTAATGCTCAATACTTCACAAAATATTGTGCTAAATTACTCTGTCAATGAATATAAGTAATTGCGCTGTTATTCTGTCATCCAATATTGATTTGTTTGAATTCATATAGATAAATACTTACATAAATATTTTGAAAGATCAAAATTTTTTCCTTGATAAAAATAACAAGCTTATTACAAAATTTAATTAATTTGTTTTTTTTTATAAATACCTATGAATAAATCTATCCATGCAATGATTTTACTATATTGTTGAATAGTAAAAATTGTCACATACGTAAATATTATTTTACAAATCATTTTAATAATTATTTATTAGTATTTTAAATTTAAAAAGTGTTAAAATATTAATATTTTAGATTATAAATAAGACTTTTTATTAGTGTCAACATATCATCGACCAATTTACAATTCAGAGTAGCTTTTACCTAGTTTTATTGTAATAATTTATATTATTATTATTATTATTATTATTATTATTATTATTAATGTAAACACAAGCATTATCATGTTTGTGTTTACACATTTTGTAAATATACATAATATTATATTAATAGATAATAATATTGTAATGTTATTAAGTTAATATACAAAATAAATTTATATTTATTGAAAATAAAGTGAGATGAAAGGAGAAAATAATAAGAAATAACTATTGATGGATAAAAAAGAAAAAAAAAGATAGATAGTTTTATAAAAGACATGTAAAAGTGATTGTTAATTTTAAAAAAATTAACAAATAATTATATTATATAGGGTAAATTGCAATTAAGAGATGTGAATATAAAAGAGAAAATCTTCTTTACATGTAAGTATAGGTATTCATATTTTATTTTGAATTTTCATTTGAGAAACATTTGTCTAGATTAAAATATTTTTTTACCGATTTTATCTTTTAAATAATTAATATTTTAAATTTAATCATTTTTTTATTTAATTAGTTTTTAAATTTTAAAAAAATAAAATAAAAAATAAATGTCTGTAACAGCAAAAAATATCTATAAAATAAATAAAATATATTTGCAGTTATAATTTTATTATTATTTTTTATTATCATAAAAATAATTACTACACTCCACTGATATATAATAAAATACTTCATTTAGAACGCATATTCTTTTATTACTCTTTTATCTTTGGTTATATTTTTAAATTATAATATTTTAGATCTCATTGAACCTCATAATTATCTAGTATACTTAACCGTAAGGAAAAAATAATGATGAATATAAACTATAAGTATACTGACTAAAAAATAACTGGAGATATCTCTACTATTCAACAATATAGTTAAACTTTTTCTTCACTTAGATATATAATTTATATTACTCATTTAATACAGTTTTCATTCAAATTATAAAATATATAGTCAAACATACAGGTAATAATATATATATATATATATATATATAT
>Ga0099823_1006211_pt1 | contig 12037 bp, 9 predicted proteins | sample CowpearedBW_FD_76831 | JGI IMG/M metagenome (GOLD analysis project Ga0099823, IMG submission 76831) | Root nodule microbial communities of legume samples collected from California, USA - Cow pea red BW | ecosystem: Host-associated > Plants > Roots > Nodule | place: USA: California | collected... | reverse complement strand
ATATATATATATATATATATATATATATATATATATATATATATATATAAATGTAACAAAATATAAAGTTATACAGTCAAATTACTTTACGTGATTTCTTTCTAAAAATAAAGTCACACAAAATTATTGATCCGAAAATTTTCCCTTTTCCAATGCGGATCTAAGTGGGATACAAACTTAAATTAATACGGACCTAAGCGAATGTTTATTGTATCCTCAAATCTTTCCTAAGTTCATAAAACCTATCCTTGGAAAGTGGTTTGGTGAATATATCGGTTAATTGATGCTTAGTGTCTACATATTTTATCACACAAGTTCCTTTACTTATATGATCCCTTAAAAAATGATGTGTAATTTCTATGTGCTTTGTTCTAAACTGCGTTATGGGATTTTTTGTTAGATTTATGGCACTTGTATTATCACACTTTAGAGGTATATAATTTAGATATATATTATAATCCTCTAATTGTTGTTTCATCCATTGAATCTGAGAACAACAATTGCCTACAACAATGTATTCAGCCTCACTACTTGATAAAGCCACAAATGCTTGTTTCTTAGAGTGCCATGAAACTAAGATTCAGGTGCTTGTTTCAATCCATAAAGTGCTTTCTTTAATTTATAGATGTGATTAGGAAATTTATAATCCTCAAAACCGAGAGGTTGTTCAACATACACATCTTTTTATAAATCCATTTTGAAAAGCACTCTTAATTTGATATAGTTTAAATTTCATACAGGAAGCATAGGCAAGATGTAAATGTATAGCCTCTAACCTTGCAACTAGAACATATGTTTCATTATAGTTTATACCTTTTTCTTGTCTATATCCTTTTGCCACAAGCTTGGCTTTGTTCTTACTAATGTTACCATTTTCATCCAACTTGTTTCTGAACACCCACTTTGTTCCAATTACTTGATGTGACTCATCTTTAGGAATCAGTTCCCATAGTTCCTTCTTTTAAATCAATTTATCTCTTCTTGCATTGCAATGCACCATTGATCATCTTAAAGAGCTTTTTCTACATTCTTTGGTTCAACTTGTGAAACAAAAGCTATTGTGGTGCAAAAATTAGACATATTCCTAGTAGTTACTCCCTTTGATATATCTCCAATAATGTTGTTTATAGGCAATCCTCTCGGTGATTTCCAAGTTTTAGCAAGATCTTCAGGTTGAGGTAGTTGGTTCTCATTTAAATACATTTCATCAAGGACCTCTTTAATATATTCTTCATCACCTACATTTATCTTACTTGACTCAAGAGGGTTCTCCTCAAGGTCCACAATTTCATAAAAAACAACATGCATAAATTCTTCTACATTTAAGGTTCTTCTATTAAAAACTCTATATGTTTTACTAGTGAGCGAATATCCTAAGAAAATGGCCTCATCTACATTAAAGTTAAATTTTCTAAAATTTTCTTTTCCATTATTTAATACAAAACATTTGCACCTAAAAATCTTTAAATGAGATACATTAGGCTTTCTACCTTTAAAGGTAATTTTTAATATAGGCCTAATGAGCATTCTGTTCAAAACATAACAAACAATGCTCACAACATTAGTCCAAAAATATTTAGGAATGTCATATTCATTCAACATTGTTCTAGCCAGTTCCTCTAAGGATCTATTTTTCCTTTCTATAACTCCATTTTGTCGAGGAGTTTTAGGTGCAGAAAAATTATGCAAAATTCCATTTTGTTCACAAAAAATTTCAAACAATTCATTCTGAAATTCCCCACCATGATCACTTCTCAAAACTTTGATTTTTTAAATCTTTTTCATTTTGAATCAACTTTGCAAAGTTCTTAAAGGCTTTAAAAGCTTCAATTTTTAATGTGAGAAAGAAAATCCATGTAAATCTTGAGTAATCATCAACAATAACAAGAGCATAGTAATTTTCTCCAAAGCTTTTTATCCTAGAAGGACCAAACAAATCCATATGCAAAAGTTCTAATGGTTTTTAAGTAGAAATAATAATTTTTGAATGAATGGATATTTTACTTGTTTTCTTTTTTGACAGGCAGCACATAGTTAATCTCTTTCAAACTTTATTTTTTGGCAAACCAATTACTAACTCCTTAGAAATTAACTTGTTTCAATGTTGCATGTGAATATGAGCAGCTCATTTATGCCACAACCAAGGATTTTCTTCTTTGGCAACTAAACAAGGTATATTATTTGGTGATGCATTATCAAGATCTATCAAGTAAATATTGTTATTTCTCATACCTTTTAGGGCAATGTCCTTAGATTCTTTTTGATGAATGGTGTAGTAGTGACTTTCAAAGATGACTTTTAGTCCTTTATCACACAGTTGACTTATACTAAGAAGATTATCCTTTAATCCTTCAACAAATAGCACATATTTAATCTCTAAGGTATCTCCTCCACCACCATCACTAGTTTAAAGTATCTTCCCTTGTTGTTATCCCCTTATGTAACGAACCCTTGTTCCTTTTTTTTAAATTATTAAACTTCTTATCTCCACTCATGTGTCTTGAGCATCCACTATCAAAATACCACATTGATTTTCTGGATTTAGAAGTTATCTACAAAATAAGGCAACAATTTCTTTAGGTCCCTAACAACTTGTTTGGGTCCTTGGGGTTAAGGACACAAACGAATTATTTAACAACAGGCACCCAAGCATACTTCCTATTTGGGACATCAAAATGTTTGATATTGCATGTATGTGATGTATGACCATTTTTCAAGCAATAAAAACCAGTAGCAACACATGCATTCATAGAGTAATCAATTCCTTTTTCTACCCATACTTTGCGAGTTCTTTTATATTGATTTTTATTATTAGGAACATACTTGATTCTATTCAAATTCTTTTTCTTAAAAACAAGTTTTTCAAAAGTTATATTTTCTAGTGCATCTTCAAGTTGTTTTTCTAAAATATTTAAATCAAGCATATAACTTTTGCAAGATGCACATTCAATAATTTTAGTGTCTTTATTTTCTAAAATTGAAATTTTATTTTTTTAAATTTCCTCTTCTTCAATAGATTTTTCATATTTACTTTGTAATTCTTTAAAATCATATTTTAATTTCTTATGAGCAGTATTTAATTTACTAGATTTAACAAAAAATTGTTGAAATGAATCATATAAGTCATCATAATCATTTTCATTGCAAGTAAAGCTTACCTCATTGTCAGAAAGGTCATGATCACCCTTCAAGCAAATTTTTTTTCTTCCACATCAGATTCACTAAAGCTGGATGTACTTAAGGCATTATCCTCCCATGCTACCTTTTTCTTGAAAAACTTTCTGCCCTTATTTTCATCACTTCTCTTTGAATTTGGGCAGTCAGCCTTGACATGTACAACTTTTCCACATCCATAGATTTGAAATTTGAGGATGATCCTTGATTCTCCTTTTTATTACTCCTGAATTGATTTTTACCTTTGGCCTTCATGAATTTTGTGAACTTTTTTTATCATAGGCTCATGTTCTCATAACCATAATCTACTTGTTCTTTATGCTTTTTTTTCATCTTATAATCTCCATCTTGAAAGTTATATTAATTTTCATAAAAATGTGATAAAAGGGGTAGTCTTAATAGTATTTTAATGCATTTAGTTTTTTTTTTCTTTTTAGAACTTCCTTTTTAATAATTTAGTTTGTCAAGAAGTCCCTTCTTTATGTTATTTTAAGTCTTAAACCCTTGACTCTAATTTTTTCTTATTTGTAGAGGTGCCCTTGTTAAACTCCTTTGCTAATGGTCAAAATGAACATTTCATTAAAAAAGGAAAAAGGAGCCAATGCTGACCCATGACAAAAGAACACGCTTGATGGACACAAACACTAACCAAGTTTTAGGTGCAAAAGCTAATCCGAGAAGAGAGAATGAGGTTTATTTGCGTTATGGAGGCTTTAGATCTAGAGATCATCATGAGCTTGAAGGGTAAGCTGGGAGGTGATTCAAGGCCAATTTGTGATGAATAAACGATAGAAAGTCAAGTAAATCAAAGGCGCCACGAATTGGGTTTCAAAGTCATGATTTTGGTTTGAAAGGAAGGATCATGGTTAGGGATTTACTCACATTTCGACGAGCACAAAGTGGTTGACAGGATTGAGTCTTCTTGAGTACGAAGTAGTTATACTTGGATCAGCCATGACCACAAAGTGTTCAGGGCTTATTTGAGTTAAATTCTTTACACCAATCAAATTCTTAGAACTCTCTTTGTTTGAATCTTTCAGTTGTAATGAAATACACTTTGCTATTCAATTTCCATTCCAGTTTGCAGTTTGCGTTTTGTTGGTTTATCTTTGCTTTTTGTGTTTAATGGTTTTCATCCTTTACATGTTGAGTCATTTAAAATTCCTTCACTGTATTTTAGTCTTCAATTCAATTTATCATTCTTGAGTCAGTGGGTTGAGCTTGGATTTATGGTCTGCATACATAAATGTTTCCTCTTGGAAATCATGTGGGCACAATTTATCAAGATGTATTCTTGAGTGTAGATGAATTCATGTTCATTCACTACAAATGTTCTAAGTTTATCTTATTCCAATTCTGCAACATTTTAAATTTCCTTTATTGCTTTCCAAATTTCAATTCAGTTTCATGTTGCTATGTTAGTAAGTTAAGCATGGTTCAAATTGCATAATACAATGTTTCCATTTTGGGAACCAAGTGTCCTTAAAGTGGGCACACATTAATGAGATGTTTTCTAGAGTGCAAAAGGTCCATAGTTTCATCACTAAATCAGTTCTCAATTTAATTTGTTTTGTGGTTGATTTTTATCAAGATATATTTTGATCACTAAGTCATTATTTTCCTCCATTACACTAGCCTTTGTGTACCCATTTGATAGTTGTTCAGTGCTTAATTGTTTATCTTTAGTGTCTGTTGGGCTTTATTGGGCCACTATTCCGAATTTGGGTTAATTTCACATTATTTGGCCTAATTTTCGTTTTTAATTATTTTTAGGTATTTGGGTGAAGCAATTTTGGAGCATGGACATTAATAATCAGTTGAAGAGAGATTCCTAATCATTTTCACATCATTTCCACGTCAAATCCATGTCATCTAAGTGAATGGGCCAACATTTAAGGCCTAGTAATGGCATTTTTGTAATTTTGAGTGGCAAAGTGACAATTTTGTAAATAGTGGTGGCAGAGTTGACAAGACCACGAGAATTAGGTCTCTTGGCATGCACCAGCCGCACTTATTCTTCTCCACTCTTCTCCGACCTCCATTTTTTATGCTTTCAAGCTTTGATGGGTGTCCATGGAGGTGTTCTTCTTGTTTTTTATGTTTTGCACCAGTTTTTGCCATTTCTATGCACATCTGACAACACCCAATGTGGGATTTATGTTTTGAATGCATTTGGTAGATTGGGCAACTCATTTTGTGGATTTTATTGACTTGGAACAACACCCATTGATGGGGTTAACGAATTTATATATCACAGCAGTGTTTTTCGTTCCATTGAAGCTTTAAAATCTCTTTTTTGCTCTTGATTTTCATTTAATAATTCGTAGGTTAGGGTTTTTGATGTTCTATTTTGTTGCATTCAGATTTGAAGTGTTTAATTAGCCCATTTCCATGTCTAGCTAAATTTGTGTATTGACTCCTTGATAAAAAATGCAATAAAGCTTTGAGGTTGTGCTTGTTTTGTGAAATCTGCCATGTCTCTTTGTTCTGAATTCGGGGAATATATGTGGTGAATCTGTTTGTGCTTAATTTATAGAGTAATTGTATATGTTTGGGTTAAGTTATGTTCATGCTTAATGTATGTAGCTTTGCTGTCACAAATTTAAGGATGTGTGCATCACTTAATTGCATAATGAAGCTGGATTGTAATTTTTGCTTAGTAGATTATTATCTAGTGGATTGAGAGAAGGCAGAGGTGTTAATTTGGTGGCCTATGATAAGAGAAATTGTGTTTGAATCAAGGATGTCAATACGTTTTTAATCATCGCCGCATTTAATTTAATCATTTAATTAGCATTGTGAATTTGTCAAAACCCCCTTATGTTATATTGTTGTGTTCATCTGGAAATTGAAACTTTGGACAAAAATCTTGGTCGTTGGTAGACGACTAGGTTCAACTTTCATATGCTGCATTTAATCTGTTTTAATTTGGTGGGGTACGACCTCTATCACTTAGCATTGCTTCTGAGTATGAACCCAATGAAATTGATATGTTGTTGCTGTGAAATTTTAAATCTGCCCAGGAGTTAAAATTTATATTAGTTTATGTGGAATGCATAATGGTTTACTTTGGTATTTTGTTGTTGTCATGTACTTAGTTTTTGGTATTGAGCATTAAATACATATTAGTTAATGACTAGTGATACAATAGGCGTTTGCATTTGCACATTAATTATAATCATGCATTTTCTAAGCTACCTAATTGCGTGATTAAACTTGTTTCGAATTGCACTTTACAAACCCATTAGTGGATTTGATTTTTTTTTTGTAATGTATTGGTGTGTTGTAGTCAGGGTCCAAGTTTTTGCTGCCATTTAGTTTCATGCATATTTGGTTTATTACATCTGCTATGCTGCTCTTTCTATAAAAATCAATCATAAAAATTTAAAGTTTGTTCTTCCATTGATTTTTCTAGTTCATAAGAGGGTAGTGTTGTCATATACACGTGCATCTGCATCCTTTAATTCTAGGTTCACTACTTGCATAATTCATAACCTTTATTTTAGCATATCATGCATCCATTTAGCCATTATCATTCTAGATCGTGATAGATCATTCATGCATCCACATTCCATTGCTATATATCTACAATGAAGCAATATGATGTGATTTTGGATAGTCTTTATGCTACTGTTAAGTGTTAACTTATGCTTTCAGGTTAGAATTTCAATTACTGTCATTTTAGATTTTAATTAGACACTTTGAGTTATAGCATTGTTACAACTTGTGCATTGCATATCCAATTTTAGTTTACCATCTTGATCATGTCTAAAACCAATCAGGAGCATTTATGTTTCAATTCACACACTTTAGCGAATTCAGCTTAACATTTTTGGTTAGTCCAATCAAGGTCGTTGTTGGTGTTGCCTTGTTTGTATCACACCTAGTGCTTCCATGATATATTTTAATTGCATTCATGGACCACCGTATATGATTTCCCTTTCTACATATAATTGATTTTTTATTCATGTATATCATTACATTTTGTCATAGTATTTAAAGTGTGTGTGAAACCATTATTGTCACTAGTTCATTTCCAGATAGTGCTAAAGTGTATCATGATAGAGCTAAACCTGCACTTTCCACCCATCTAAGTTCATCTTTGTTTCAATTAAATTCCAATTCATTATCCCATTAGATTCCATTTCAAATTTTACATTCTGCATTGCACTTATGCATATTATGTTAGTGGTCATCATGCATTTGAATTAGTTCTTAATTGAGTTAATTATACATTTTTTTCTTAATTTATTTTCCCTCATTTTCATGTTTTATTTTCTTCTTTTAGCAAGATTAAATTGTGCAAGCTAAGCTTAAAATGCACTATTTTCTTGGATTCGATCTCGAGTCATCATCCCTACTATATTAGGGGGATAATTTAGGTTTTGTTGGCCTTAATGCGACTCAAAGGTAGTTAACACCTCTCCAGAAAACATCGAGTATCAACCTATCTAGGTATCCTTCTCACTCTATTTTGTGATCAAGAACTCTCAATTAAAACGACTAATGAAATTATCTCTCATGAAGGAGGGTTACAATCATGCTCACAGGTTACAACTTCACTCAATGAAGGATTTTCCAATATTCAAGCTCTCAACCCAATTTTCTAAACACAACTTATATGAAATTTTTCTGCTCTTTGTTCTTTTTTTTTCTTGTGTTCATATACTTCTTGTATGACTTTGCATCCATTTTATAGTAGTTGCATTAACTAGCCATTGTGAATTCGAATTGCAACTCTTCGTTTGCAATCTTTTTGATATGGAATGCCTTGATCAATTTATTGAATTCAATTTTCAGTTTGAATCTTCAACACCGATCTTCAAGAATTCATTTTTGAATGAACTAATGCTCTTCAGGATTTATTTTTCCTTTTTATCATTAAGCTCATACTTGATTTAGATTATGCTCTCTTCAACATTCACAATTGTCCTGTTAAGGAAATTTTGTGCAACTTGATTCTAGATATGAATCGTTAGTGCAATAACTATATTCAATCAATCAAACAAGTCATTCACCAATCACATACAATATTTACTTAATGCTCATATTGTTTGACCGTTTGATTTCAAAAACTTTCTTCATCTAGAATGTAATTATTACAAGCTAATATTCTTGAACGTTGCAATTTGTGTCATTTAATCTTTGTTTCGGAAACTTAGATCAATATTCCAATTCACATGATTAATCATATATCAAAACATATATCAAACCATTAAAGCACATTATAATCCTTTCAACTATTTAGGTCGTCTAACGCCTTGGTTGTCTAATAGCTTAAGCTTCCTTGAAATTGAGAAAACTTCAAAAATTTAAAATCCAAAAAAAATATATTCAAAAGCCATGGACTTAAAATTGTAAAATTGTTGCCACTTTATCCTTTTCTTTTTCTTCCTTTGCTTTTCTCCCTTTTTGTCAATATCAAAAAAGTTATTTAAGTAAAAAAGGTGTCATCAATGCTACAGGAAAGGCTTGGGTGAAAAAGGGGAGAGTAGTATGTCACGCAGAAAGAAGGTGTGATGAGTTCAAATTTTTGCCCTCATTTAATGTTTAAATTTGGGGATTTTATAGAATTGTTTGTGCTTAAGGATTGATTTAATCAAGATTTGTGATTATTGGATTTATTGAGTTCGTAAGATAAAAATGACGTCAAAGGTGATTTTAGTTGCATAAAATATTATTAAATATTCTAATGTTTGTTAATGCAACTAGAATTTAATTTGGGTCATTAAAAGTGTGGATTTGGAAATGTTCCGACTTACAAGTTAAGCCCAAAATCAGTAAATACTAGAAAGAAATAATTCAGGAGCTAAATGTACCCCTAGTTTGTATTGTATACACTCCTTAAAGTGGACCATCCAAAAACCTGTTATGCATCCCTAGTTTTTTCTAAATTACACCTCTCCTACCATTTAAACCCAAATCAACTAAAGCGTGCCTTGTGGCAACCCTCCACTAATTGAGCTGACCAACCAGAACATGACACGTGTCTAAATCCAAACACTCATGAACTGTGCCACCATCGACCTGCATCCTCCACACCATCAGCCTTGCTCCACGCTACAGCCACCACGACAACCACCAGATCTACGTCAACCACCACAATTTTGTCATCATCTGTACGAACCAGCGACTCCTTTGTTCACGCATCTACTGCAAAGACATCGTCAAGCCACCATTGATGGGGAACTCGCGTTGTCAGAAAACGCGAAGCAACGGAGAAGGCCACCACGAGTTCATTCAACCTCGCTGGAGTGACCACGAACCTCCATTATTAGACGAACCAAAACGTGCAGACCCATCGATGAAGAACCCACAACATTCATGCAATCAAAACCTCGACACCAACAGAACCACCATAGATGAAATTTTGTTCATGTTTTTCTACGATGATGTCAACCACCGCACTACACCTCGATGAATGACGAAAACCACCATTGCAGCAATAACACCTCCATTCTTCACCACTGCAGCAAAACTCACCTGTTCGAATCAGATCTGCACCATTGTTGAATGATGCTTAAATAGCGTGGCACCTTCACTATATTGAAAACCGTAATTCTGATGTGAGAGAAGAAGGAGATGTCATGTGTCAGTTTGTCATTGTGATAGAGGTCGTACCACCAAATTAAAACAGATTAAATGTAGTATATGAAAGTTAAACCAAGTCATCTCCCAACGACTAATATTTTCGTCCAAAGCTTCAATTTCCAGATGAACACAACAATATAACACAGGGGGGTTTGATAGATTTACGGATGTAACACACAATTGAAAACTTAAATGCAGATGTGTAAAAATGATGTAAAAACAGCGTTGATTCCTTGCTTCAAATGAAAATCCACCAATCACGGATTACAAATCAAAATGGTTATATTAACTCTCATGAGACCCGAATTAATTAATAAGCGCAAATTAACTCAAACTCAAGTGCAATTAAACAATGCACACGTTCATGAATCTGCTATAGTTCATTAAGCATGAACACACAACGATTTCACTCTGCAAATTAAGCAAAAACATAATGGTTTATTCATTAAACCCAAACGCAAATTCAGAATGGAGATTAACAAAACTCCACCGAACAAAACACTAATCTCAAGGTTTTAATTCATTATCTGCAAAGAATCAACACGTAAACTTAGCTCCTCATGGAATTCGAATTAGGGTTCAACATAAATTGTGATTCAACCATTCAAATTTGTACAAAATGGTGCAGAAAACCTAAATTGGTACAAGAAATGAAAATGTTTCATTATAAATGTTACCCAAGGTGTAGAAAATGAAAATCTCAACAATTAGTGCTCTCCACAACTCATAAAATGTGAGAAATGAGTGGAAAACGTGAAAAATCAACTTGTGCCTCCATAGGTCTCCTTCCAAAACTTTAAAAACCTAAAAATGGAAAGTGAGGAAGATGATGCTGCTGGAAAATGAAAATCAGCCCCTCCTATACGAGGTCACATCACCTAAGATTCACATATTTACAAAATTTCCACTATTAGGTGCAGAATTACAAAAAGGCCATTATTGGGCCTCAAATGTTAGCCCATTCACTTAGATGACGTGGAAATGACATGGAAATGACATGGCAACTCTCTTCATCTGAAGATTAATGTCCAAGCTCCAAAATTGCTTCACACAAGTATGTCAAAATAATTAAACACGAAAATTAGGCCAAATAATGTGAAATTAACCCAAATTCGGAATAGTGGCCCAATAAGGCCCAACAAATGAAAACACATTAAAGATAAATAATTAAGCATTGAACAACTATCAAATGGGTACACAAAGGCTAGTGGAATGGAGGAAAATAATGACTCATCACATTGTACATTCAACAAGTCAAACTAATCAAAATTGATCAAATTCTGGTCAATAATTCAAAAATGGTCAAATAAAATGGGCAAAATTGGAAATTGGACAAAAATTAAGTTGCTAAATAATTAAGTAAATATTTTTAATTAATTTTCTTTGATATATCTCAAATTATCAACAAAGAAAATCTTCCAAATATTTTAAAAACTTATAAAATCTGTTAATAATTTGAGAAATATTATATCAAAAGATAAAAGGTTTTAACAACAGAAAAGATAAAGTCCAAATCCAATCAATGCCTATATAAAGAGACCCAAGGGACAAGAAGATGGACACTTAGCAACTCTTTAGTTTTGGCAACTACCATCCATCAACCACATCTATCATTCTTCCATTTGTTTATTTTTCTTCCATTCATATATTCCATCCAATCCATGGAGGACTAAGCTTTTAAGGTTGATTCGACTGTAATTTCTTAACTAGATTATGAGGTTAGATGAATTAATGTATTTGTTCTTTTTATTCTTTTTGAGATTTATTTTTCATCTATGTCTTTTGGTTCTTATTCTAGTAAAAGTAATGATTTTTACATTATAGCAAGTTAGCATAATGTTAAATCTACGTAACATAACAATCATATGAGTTCAAGGGTTTTTAAATTTTAATTAAGAAGTTACTTTGATTAATTTTAGAAACTTTCATATGATTGTATGATTTTTTGCTAATAATTGAGAAGTTACTTTGTTTAAAGGTGAAAACTTATATGAAAATTAATCAAGAAGTTACTTTGGTTAATTAATTTTTTACTATATATAAGAGGTAAAAGAGTATACATGATTACGCATAGTAACATTTAATTGAGAAGTCACTTTAGTTAAATTTACTACGACTAATCTATAAAGTTATTGCTTTTGATTGAAAAGTTACTTTTATTAAAAGTGAGGATGCCAACAAATTAATTAAGAAGTTACATTGATTAATTTGAAATCTTAAACAAGAAATCAATAACAATAATCTTTAGGAAACCAATGATGAATCCTATTTT
>Ga0099823_1006203_pt1 | contig 12043 bp, 6 predicted proteins | sample CowpearedBW_FD_76831 | JGI IMG/M metagenome (GOLD analysis project Ga0099823, IMG submission 76831) | Root nodule microbial communities of legume samples collected from California, USA - Cow pea red BW | ecosystem: Host-associated > Plants > Roots > Nodule | place: USA: California | collected... | reverse complement strand
CCATTTATAAGATTTTGAATTTGAAAGTAGTCTCTTAGTCCATTTGTTTTAATTTTTAATTTCTTTTTTAAAAAAGATAGTATATATTTTGAATGTTTTATTTTGAGATTTTGTTATTGGGTTATGTTTTCTTTGGATCATTCCTTCTTTATGTTGGTTTTAGTTTTTTATATTGTAAGTTTTACACATTAAGTAGGAGTTTGTGAAAAAAAAAAAGATATTACCTTGTTCATTTTATACTTATTACATTGTTTATCATCTATTTGTGTTTTTTTTTTCTTTGTGACGGTAGTTTTCATATTATACCATATTTTAAAATTATGTTCTACTACACTTCCTGATTTTTTTTTTCTTCCTTTACGGTATTTTTTTTTTCTTAGTTAAAATTTTTCTTACAAGAACAACAGCATGATCCATCACAGAATCTATCAAGTCCTTTCTACTCCATCAATATTGAATGTGCAAACTATAACTCCTTAGAGGAAGCATCAAACAAAGTGAAGTTGATCAATAATGAGATTGCGGAGAATCAACATGAAAAGATCCCAATGCATGAGAATGATGAAACATGTGTTAGATTATTTTGATTTACTATTGACTCATAAATATTTATTGGACTATATAAATATATTAAAATTATGAGAATTATTTTAGAAATATTAAAATTAATTTTCTATCTTCTCACTTCATTAAAGTATCATGATCTTTTAATAAATTTGTTAAGCACATTTGAGGGAGTTACCAAGAAGTTACATTCTTCATAAGATTTATGATTTTTTGTGAAGAAAATTTATCTTTTTACAACAAAAACAAAAGACTTGATAAAAGAACATATATCATCAAGAAAATATTTATATAACAATTGATATCATATCTAAATTCTCACATAGGCCAATGGGTTATAAATATTAGAACATATTTCCAATCCATGAACTTGTAGGTTACAGAGATATCAATATGATGATCTTGATATATGCTTTTAACAAATTTAGATTTGAATATATACTATTGTATTCATATAAACTGATAATTATGAAAAATTGCAAGAATTAATTTTAAATTATATATTATACATAAATGAAGTTTTAATCAACAAAGTGATTATGAAGAGTTGGGATAATGATGTTATAAATCTAATTGTTGGTGTTAATTACGATTATTAATTAATTTTAAGATCTATATGGGTTATCTTGGTCAAGTATCCAACACTATTCAAATTGATCATGGCATGCAACATCTTGACAAAGTGCAACTTAATAAGGTAAGCATTCCTATGAGCTTAGTTCTTTCATACAAATTCCATTTCTCAAAAGCATTGACGATATATTGACAAATATAGAGACAGATCTCCCATTTATTTTGAACAGCGTGTCGAAATTGACACTTTATAGTTTCTAGTTATGATTAAGGTAATAGAAAAGCATAAAGAAAGAAAAACCAAAGACACAAATGATTACGATGTTAAAAATGAGCTTTATCATGTTTTGAGTATAGGATATTATGCATCATCTTGTAGGTGGAGCCTGCCCAGGATTCAGTAGGCACATTCCACACACATAACCATATAGTCAACCAAAACGTTTCATGATTAAAGAAAAAGCAAAAGGAAAGTGAATGTTCCTTTGAACTCATTATATGTGTGATTGCCACAGATCAACACTGAAAAGCCATGTTCAAATTAACTGTTTCTAAGTCTATTAGAACGCCAGAGTCAACACAGATCATCATGCATGTCTAATATTGGGATCAATACCTAAGGGAAATTAAGCAGCTAGGAATCTGGCACAGTCCCTCACTTCTATGTCAAACTGCTTTCACACTGCTGCAACTTACTGTTTTTCTCTGCTTTTTTTCCTCAAGCTTAGCATATTAATTTAAAGATCTTTTTTTCTCACTACATGTGGAGAAAATTGTAAACATATCCATTTCGTTTCTTTACCCAATAAACACTGAAAGAGGATTGATCATTGTCTCACTTCCCATGCATATTAATTTTCAGTTAAAACAAACACACCAAAAGGTGAAAAATATATAGCTCTTTTAGTTGAAATCATATTCTCCTCTCCTGGATACAGTAACTGCATCACAAAAGAAAATTGAACTTTTCATTTTAATTTGTAACATATCATTTTGTTGTCATCGATATGGATATAATGTGTACAAACTTTCTTTATTGCTACTAAAGGAAAGGATAATCACAGCCATGTCATTTTGCTCAGTCGTGTATGAGTATTTTATTCCTACATAACTGCATGATGGTTGCAGTTGTAATTTAGTGAAAACCCATCGAAATATTCACACATTGTGGAATAATTGAACACGTACAAGATCAAAAGCAAGAGAAAAAGAAGAAATACAGCAAATATGAAGATTTTATTAAAGAAAAATCAGTAGCAAGCATGCTTTTACATTCTCATACCTTACTCAAGGTACTGTGACACTTCAACTCAACACACTCATTATTCAGAAGTAGTAATCTATTCACTCATCTGCAAGCTAAGCTATTAGGTAGAGAGAGAAAAAAAATTCTGAATGAACTTCACAACATGCATGGCATCTAGCAGTTGTGTGCATGATTGCACAGTCTTCAAAACACTATAAAAAGGGAAAAAAGAAGCAATAACCATTCGGACCAGGAGTGCATAATTCCCCATTGATGGTTGCTGATAGCTAACAGAGACCTAGGTTAAAGAAACCTCTGCTGGGGATTCTTCCCATGATGAGAGAGGTGAAAATGAAGGTGAAGGTGAAGATGTTGAGAGAGTAGATAGAAGACATTGTTGAACTTTAACCAAACAAAATGGTTAAGAAAAGAGAGGAGAAGAGAAAGAGTGATGTGGTAGAAAGAAATAGAATAGAGAGACATGTTTGATCTGTGTGAAAGTGTGAATATATAAGAAGACAGGAGATAACATGTTTGTGTATATGTAGATGCAGAAAAGCGGCTGTGTGAAGCAGTGTACTGAAACATTGTGATGCACGCATAGTGTAGAGAGAGCCTATGTTATATTCCCGCATGCAAACGTTTCTCTCTTTAATGTACAGTGGGGGCACGTTTCCACAAGGGAGAAAAAGGAAAGCAGAAAGGGGTGTTAGACAGTGAAGGGTGTTCAAGATTCAAGCATTCTTTTTGTTGGCAAAGTTAACAAGTTGTGTCAAAGCCTGCACCCCTCCCCGAATGGGTCTTTGTCTATGGTGCTTCAAGTTTTGGCTTTTCTTTCCTTTTTCTTTTGGTCGGAACTGTCCAAAAAAGTATTATAATTTTTCAAACCTCTTTGCTTATAAGTGCTTCCTGCACCATGTGGGGCTTGTCTGAAAACTTTTTAAAGAGATTTTTGCGCATAGTGATCTTCACCTACCTGCTCCTGTATATGGAATTGGTGAATACTTTGTGGGGGAGAATGATGTCTCTGCACATGTCAGTGATAGCCCTCTTCTGCAATTGTAAAAAAAAAAAACACACCAACGACTGGAAAAGGGAAATACCCGCACATGGATCAACTTCATAATTAATAACCAGATCATTTTTTAAGCATACTCTTGCAGTTAAATAATTCTGGTTTAGTGATCTGTGCCAACCATATTCTTTGTTTTCAACTCTTTACAACTTAAGGTGGCCAAATTCCAATTATATTTAAGCACGTATCTGCACGTAGATTAATTCAGCTTGATTCATCAAACCAAAGAATGTTCTTTTTGAATTAAGAATGAAGGTGAAAGCATATAAAATACTGTATCAATAACATGGATCTTCATGTGCCACAATGATTACTTTGCAGTATGTGTGGGATCCAATTATTAGTATTTATCTACAAGGTTCATATGATGACATATGTATTATTCAAGATTCAGATAAAGTTGTGTTCTACTTCCTTGGGGACATGAATTTATCAGATTTTTTTATGGTGTTGGAAGCTATTAGCAAGTGGCAAATTGATATGTAAAAACTCTCTTTAAGGACCTACTTATTGAGGTGGTTGTGTTTTTGTACTGAAAGAAGGTTTCAGAAAAGAAGTATGCACTCATCAAGGTTTTGGGTTAATTGTGACTAAGTTGTTTGTATTCATCTATAATCTTTTCTAAAGGTTAGATTCCCTTTCTTTGACATGTATACTTGTAAAAGAGAATGTTTTCATTGTATTTACTTACCAAACATTAATTTCAGTAAAACTAGGGTTAGTACGGTCCTAGTTACCACAACTAAGTGTCCGTTTGTTTCTTGGGAATGGTTATTATATAAAAACTTGGCGTGAAAGACAATTTTAGTTCCAGGCTCAATATGTACATACAAATTCACACACAAGAAGCCAAGTCAGCCACGTGTTAAGAAAATTAGATATTAATAATGCATAATCAAGTTTACATATAATATTAAAATACTATCATCAATTCAAAATTTTAAGATAATAAATTCATAACTTTTTTTTTACGTATTATTGATTTTATTTCTTTATTTTTTTTTTAATTTTTAACAGTTCGTTTTTTCTCTAACATGAATGTTATATAATTAGATTATTAATATCAAGAAGACAAGTATAGAGTATACAAGTTTGAGAACTTAATCATTTGTTGAATATTTTTAATCATTTGTTTAATATTTGTACGAAAAAAATAAATATATTTATAAAAAGAGAGAATAGTTTATCCTTCAAAACATCTGTACACTGCATTCAAATTAGAATATTTTCCTTGGAGGTTATTTCTCTTACAAAAATACTAAAATTAGAATATTTTCCTTGAAGGTTATTTCTTCTAAAATATAGTGAAATATATAAGTTTGAAATAAGTTAAAGAATATAAATAAGTCATCCATTCAAATAAAACTAAGTTTTTATATTTAAAAAGAATCAAAATAGTATTTTAAAATACAAATTCTTAATAAAAAGTTATGCGAATATTTAATGTATGGTTTATCCATTCTTAGCAATTTGTCTAAAATCTACTTGTTTCGATAACTTTAAAATAGAATTACTAGTAATATGCAAGAAAAATACCATAATTTCTCATTGATTTATAGACTAACCTTTTTAATACTCGCAAGACTCACTTCATTCTAATTTGAAACTGTTTTGCTTTGTTTTACTATCCAATTAATTATGAGTGAATCGGGTAATAAATGAAAAGTAATATCTAAGAACATCCATAACTATTTCATATTTTTATTTCTAATGTTTATAATGGTTGATATTACACTAACAATATTTGTTGAAAGACACATTAGTTTATAATCGTTAACAACTAATAAGATTTACTTATATCAAAAAGCCTAATATTGAACTCATGGTTATTCAATAACAGAAGGAAGAATATTTCAAACACTCATCGTACTTTATGAACCGTAAGAATGAAAGTAAATCTAATTGGAGATACCCAAACGTCCTCCGTTCCCTTAGCCAATGATACTTTGAAGTTACGCTTTCATGGATTAGCCATTATATACTAAGCCCTTATAATTGCTTGTAATAATAAATAAGCATAGCTGATGCATCAAACATTTATCGAACTAAAATGCATAGATGCAATAGTTACACTTTTGATTTACACATTTTGAATTGAAATTTTAGTTATTTTAATCAGGAAGCTCAGAACGCTCCCTCTTTGCTGTTTCTACCATTGTACATAAGAACTTAATAGCGTTGCAATCAAAAGGATTTGAGAGTGCAGCATGTGCCAAAAATGGAAGCTTTCTCAAAGACCTTCCACTCATTCCCTGTAAACAGATCAAACTCATCAATTATGATTAAAGGTCAAACAAAAGATTAATGTTGTTCAACACCCACAAGAAATATTTTTCCCTACCTCACATGCCTCTGCGGTTTCCAACAGGTGCTTGCACAGTTGCATGAATGCAGCACCCTCGCGCAAATCTGGAGCGTTCAACCTCTCCTTTGCACAAGCGTAATTTGGAAGCATGATATTCTTGCAATCCTAAAAGTCAGTATGATTAGCCAAAAGACTAAGATGCCAAAATGAGGGAATCTGAGTAAGATTATTTTTTTGTCTGGATCGGATTAATGATTCCAATATTAATGACTCGTTTGTAAAGATAGCTGGAAAAGATTGAGCACTCTCTGCACCTGGAAAGTAGTCAAGATCCCTGTACGTATCAGTTCCTGCAAGCAGGACCTTAATATTTCATACCGAGCTTGAAGAGTTGGGGGACCAACGTATGCTTTGATATCAGCTCGATCAACAAAAGCAATGTCTGCAATAAAATTCATAAATCTGAATGATTTACGACATGTGAAATGCCTTTTCATGAAGTCTATGGAGGAAGTGCATACTGAATAAACTACTTAACAAGAAATTTGAGGATTGATGCTCCCACCAAGGGGGAAAAGGATGCTGTTGTGATGTGTTACATTGGGGTGATGCTAATTTCAGATCTAGAAATAGTATTTTTTTTACTGTGGTGGTAACGAAAGTCAGTGTTTTATTTTATAAAAACTTGACCCGGGTGCCCCAAAAAGGTGCTTGGTGAGGAAAAAGTTTTATACACGGTACTGGATACCAATTCCCACCGTGAATCATGATAAAATAAAGAAATGCACTAACTCCAGATATTGTAAAGCTACTCTACACTTCACTTGTAAGTAGACTGACATTATAAGCTAATCAGATCTGAATATTCAAATTTATGGGAGAGCCGACTGTAACTCACAAGGAAAAAAGCCATAAAATTGAATAAATGAGAAACTAAGGCTTACCAATAGCTGCAGTTATGTTGGAAGTTGTAAGAATTATCACATTAGGAGATGATTTTAACTTGTCCATCTGAGTTAGTAATGCATTGACAACCTGAAATTCCGTATTCAGATTGAACTTACGTTAGACACAAATACCCAAGAATAAAAGCCAACACCACTGAATTACATTTTTAAACAATCTAAGACAGTTTCACAAAATAGTGGAGACGGGGGAGTGAGTTTATTCCTATTGATAGGATGGGGTGGAGGATTTTACCCGAATAGAATCAGAAGGTTCAGAACCAGATAGGGCAGCTTTTCTAGCAGCAGCAAGGCTTTCGACTTCATCTGCAGGATCATAAGCACATACTTCAGCAGACATTGGAGAAAAATACAAGAGCAGTTAGCTGGAATTTTTCCTGTTATCTTATGTCTCACCAATCAATACAAATACGAGATTGCTTTCTTCCTCTACCATTTCTTGAATCTTCTGGAAAAGTTTTGCTACCTTGTAGGAAACAAAGAAACATAATTACACACTCGATAACCATACAAAAATAGTTCATGTGTAGTAACTTGGTAAGAATACAGCATCGTTAAATTTGGCAATTTCACAATTGGACTTATCAATCTCTTGGATTATAGTGATACTCAATATGTAAGACTCTTGGATTATAGTTAAGGGAAGAACTTCTTTAGTTTATAAACTCACTTAAGCATTATCAAACCAAAAGGACATAGACAGTCTAAGTGGCTTAATATTGCACAATAGTTTCTCAGTTTATCTACATACAACAGCAAAGTATTATCCCACTTGATGAGGTTGACAACATAGATTAGACAACATCATTCAGTTCCGTTAAAGAGCAACTAGTAGTTTTTCTTCTCTGCTTTTAAAACAGAGACTAGTCAACTTGATTAGTGCATAAATTAACAAGTAGCAAGGGTTTAGGAGAATTACAAGAAACAGGATAAGAAACAATAACCTTTTTAATTACAAAAATACTGCTCTGTTTACTTTCTTTAGTAGTTCATGGACTCGGATTTTAGGTATCGTTTACTTTTTTAATTGTATTTCTTTTTAATTGTAGTTGTAGTGAGGATTCTAAGACAATCAAGAGAAGCACACCTTGATAGCATGCATAAGGCATCCTCCACACACAAGGAAAGCACCAAGATGACGAGGATAGTGTGTATATGGTACTCTCATTCCATAAATATTCTAGAACCATTTTCAAATATTGAACTTGCCTCCTATTGGTGCCAAGCTTGGACAAAATTTACGGCTATACATAGCCCTCTTGTATCATTGTTTCACGCTATGAATTAAAATTTCTTCGAGAAACTGTGATTATGTTTCTACATTTCTTCTCCTATTCCATCTTTTCACTTGTTTCTTTTAATTTTGGCATTGCTTTAGATACTATGTTCTTATGTTCTGAATCCATAATTTGAAGCAAAGCAAGAGCATTCTCATGTAAAGGCAGAGGAGATTCAAATCTTTTATTTGTGAGCATCGAGCTAATTGATTCACTTTCATTGCCAACTGCATTTGATGAATTGTAGGTTAGGAGTCACTTATGCAGAAGATCACCCTTCCATACTCTGAGGTTCCATCATAACTGCAAACCATCTATTTCTAAATGGTTGCAGGACCACTATTTATTCCAATATAGGTAAGCATTGGACAGACTTCTTTTAACTTTTTAAATTTGTTGTATACATTTGGTTGCTCTAGGTTAGGCATCGCATGTTACATTCGGCTTTAATTACTTATTGGTCTATATTTTTATTTATTTGTTTCTTATCATACTTGTACCCTGATCTGTAAAAATTTTGCACACCTACCCAATACTATTATCCAGATTTGTGCTCCATAACTGCAATTACATGCTTCAATTCCAAAGAGACAAAACAACAAAAAGATGATGGTTGCAAGTCTTTCCGTTTTTGCTAGACATAATAGTACCATTTTACTTTTCTTCTCCTACTGCACTATAACTAAGAACTCCACTTTGTCCTGAGGTGATCCTAAAATGAATTAATTTATGCTAGATACCCTCCAAAACAGAACTATTACTCATTATAACACAAACAAAACTACGAAGTCCAGGTGAAAAATGAGAAAAAGATACTTCTGATGAAGTTTTGTTCCCAGATTCATACTCTTCCAGCCAATTTATCAAGTACAAAATCCATATCCATCATGTGAAGGTATAATGATATACAAATAATTATGTCCAGCGATATAGGAAAAGATCTTGAACACTACACATACTCAGAAAAATATTCAAGACTCTCGTTCCCTTTTCCCTAATGCAATTCTCTGCTACCAAATAGTGGGGTGTTCCTAGCTTGAGTCAACTAAATGCTTTGATCTTACTTGATATCAACTTGAAGGCAATAACAATAAATACGTGAAGTTTTATGCCTTGAGCATGTTATTTAGTAGGAAGAAATCTTGACTGTTAAACCCTCCAACAAAAATTGCGGTCAATATGTATTATGTAATAAGAGTATGAAATATGAGTTATAGAGAAGACAATACGCAAATCTATGACAGACAGCAAGTTCTAGAAATGCATACCAGCTTGCCACTTTCAGAGAACCATTTACTGAACAAAGAATGTGCATTCACTTCAATAAGCTGCGACTGAGGGTATCTGTGTTGGGAAAAAACAGGCAAGTTAATTTATGTTCCCCTTATTTACTTGTTTTCATTGGGAAATATTGGTAGAATATTCAAAAAAAGTACTGATATTAGATCAGTGCACCTTGAATTGAATCGAATTGCTAATTTCTGAGCTAATGCTTTACATAAAGATGTCTTTCCTGTCCCAGGAGGTCCATGTAACAGAATTATGCTGCAAATATATAAAAGTCTCTAAAATATTAAGATATGTACATATTACAGTTCAACTTCCCATTATTGCTACAAAGAACAGTTTTACTTAAATAGCATCAAAATTAAATAAAAAAGGAAAAGGTTTTTCTTCAATTTTTCTTCAAGGAAAATAGCCTACATGATATTATTTAGTTCTAAATAGTTCACTTTCAGCAGTCAGAGTCTAAAAAAAGATCAAGACAAATTATAGGCCCGCCATCACAATGTTCTTGTTCATCTTCCTTTGTTGTAATTTTTCAGTCCATTTGATAGTTTCTTATATTTGCAAAGAATTCAATCAATATTATGACAAAAAGGTTTTGTTTATCATAGTTGCGTATGCTGCAAACTTTTTCTCAACAAATGTCAAGCTCAATCAGCAGTTCTACTGAGTTGCTTTTCAGGTGTTCAGAAATCAGAGTTTCCTCAGTATATCATGAAGCACCATTATGCTGCTTACTGTCAGCCAGGGAAGACACCGGACATGAAGATATAAGGTCATGCATGGGATCGTAAACCAAAGTTTCAGAATTGAAGATCGTAACTAAATAAATATTTCCATTTCTTACCGGTTCCATGAAACAAGGAATGGGTCAACCCCTTTTTCAGTAAAGAGCAAAGCACTTGCTGCATAACGTAATAACCGTTGCTTTAGACCAGATTCGTATATTAAGCTGCAAACACAATGGTTGACATTGCAAGGTAACTGATTTAGAACTTGTCAATCATAAAAAAATAACAGTATACAATTACAACAAGAAATGCATAAACTACTAAAAAGTAATAACCTTTCCCACATGCCATCAAATTCTTTTGCAGGAAGAATCCATTCATTGAAGCTGGAAGACTGGCCATCAGAGCTTATATCTTCACATGGACCTTCCTCGCTAAGCTGACAATGCAAAATTCAGACCAAGAACTACTGACTTCAAAAGGCACTTCCAAAAGAATAGTATAACTGTGCTTTAAATTTCAAAGTGAACCCTTCTCGCTTTAGAGGAGCTATATCTATCCCTCTTCATACTCATAAGGACATGACAACCAAGGAAAATGAGACTGAGATCAACACATAGGTAATGAAATAAAGTCAGCAGTATCACCTGAAAAACATGTACAATAGGCTTGACTTGCCAGAACAAAAGAACATTATCATTATGCCTCCCTTCATCTACAAAAGAGTTACATTTTACAGAATCAGAATCAGAAAAGCAGCCGCAGAATGAAAGTGTCCCTCACTCTCCATTCAGGGAATTATTCAACATAATTTGCTATGTTATTGTGCTAATTGCTAAAACACTCAATCCAACTGACGAAGGAACCAGAAGTCCTTTTATGCAATTTCTGATTTAAAAAAAGTAAGAGAAATAAAATCAATAAAGGTCCAATCATTCTTGATTGTTTCTAAACCCTAAAACAAAACAAAAATCGCACACCAGAATCACATCCGCAGACGCAAATTCTTTGCACGTTATCTGCGAGAAACGCCTCATCAAGAGGCACCGGAATGGGTCCATCGATATAGCTCAAACTCCTCTTTTCAAGCATCCTGCTAAATCGAGGAGAGCAATAATCACAATTTGGAAAAAAAAAACTTTAATTTGCAATTTGGCAAAGAAGGGAAAGGGGTTACCCTTCAACCGCGGAACGAACATCTTCGATTTTAGCGGTGCTGGAAGGTTTTAGGGTTACCTCGACTAGGAGCAAAGTAAGAGTGATTATAGAAAGAGCAAGAAAAGATATAAGAATTTGTAAAGTAGAGAGAGTGAGAGGGGAAGTACCAGGGACAAGAACTTTGTCCTCGGGAAGTAAGTGTTGGGAACCAGCGCCATTTTCGTAGGTTGTGAGCTCTGTGTCCATGGGAGCACTCATGTTGTCGCTCCAATCTGAAGTTGTGAAGGATGAAGACAAGGGTTTTCTTTCAAAAATGAGCGGGAAAAGCCCAATATGAGCTCTAGCACACTTTTCCAAAATCAACTTCACAAATCGGTTTCAAATTATCCATGGTCTTTATTTTGTGTTTCATTTAAATTTGGTTTAAATATTATTTTGGTCCTGCATTCAATTTGTTGAATTTGTTTTTTTTTTTTTCATGTTCAATTTGGTTTCTGATTTGTTAAATTATGTTTAATTTTGTCTTTTCATTGTTGTGGTTTAAATTGATAATAACAGAGTGTACACGTTGGCACTAGTGACGTGACGTGACGTGACGTAGTATTATTCACGTTATGGCTGGTTATATTTTGTTCAAATAAATTCTTATTTTAGTTAAATTTGTTCAATTTAGTCTCTATTTTTGTTAAATATTATGCAGAAATACGATTGTTGTGATTGCAATTATAGTCCAAAAACCTTGACGTGGTGGTGGTGGTGGTGGTGACTAAAAGAGGGACTTATTTGAACAAAACACAACCAATCATAACGTGAACAGTGCCACATCATGTCAACAATACCAACGTGTACACTCTATCATTAT
>Ga0099823_1006191_pt1 | contig 12054 bp, 7 predicted proteins | sample CowpearedBW_FD_76831 | JGI IMG/M metagenome (GOLD analysis project Ga0099823, IMG submission 76831) | Root nodule microbial communities of legume samples collected from California, USA - Cow pea red BW | ecosystem: Host-associated > Plants > Roots > Nodule | place: USA: California | collected... | reverse complement strand
TACATACATATGCTCCTGTTGTTGTTTTTATGCATGAAAACAACCACAACAAGCCATAAACGTACTGTACTGTCTACTAATGCCTATTAATTAAAAAATCTAAAATATCAATTCTTAAATCCACACCCAATTAGAGAGGCCCCCACTAAAATTAATCACAAAAGAATATGTGACCCACAGTTCCCTCTGTTACAAGCATCTTAACCACATGATCAACGTATTAGTGCTCACAACTGCAACATGCTTATAATATATACATATATACAGACAAAATAAACATATTGGGTTAATTGTTAATTAGCACTCTTCATTTTCAACGTATATATCTATTATGTAACAACACTTTTGAATCGTTCAAGCGATAGTGCCAGTTGGGTCTAACATTTCTTTTATAATGGTTCTGTAGGTTGGCCAATACTAACAGTGGTGCTGATTAAACAATATTAATTATCTGGTTTTGGGGAAAAGCCATTTTTTTTTTGTGAGTTTCTGATATATACTAATTCCTCTATTGGTAAGTTTCTGGTGTAATTAACCTGAATGGATTCTAACTTGTTGTGAGCAATTTGGGTGAGAAAGTTTGCATGCACGTTGAATCTGAACATTGTGTAACCAAAAGAAACCAAATGGCACCTTCCATGGCACCATCATCACTGTCTGTCGACCAAGTTTATGTGTGTTATAATTGTTAATAATTCAAGTGTAAGTCCCACATTATCTACAAATGAAAAAGTAAAGCATCCTATCAAAATAAAAATCTATAAATTCATTATCTTAAGGTTTTAGATTGAGAATGATGTCAATGTCTTATCTTTAGTCGACATGGAACTTCTAACGATGTGTTACAAAATTCAACTTAGATTAAACAGTTGTAGGCTCGTAGGTTACGGATGTATTCGACCAAAAAAAGAAAAGCTCAAAGTTAGGTTTCCTTTCCCTATTTTAGAATTTTTTGGAAGCTTTGTGGTTGCTTTGAAGCACATGGCTTCTCTGCAAAATTCTGACGATGGAAATGTACTGCACTCTCTATCTCTCTCTTTCTCTCTGAGAGTAAAATTCTTAAGCCTTATAGACTCTATGTTTTGAATAAATCTATCAGTAAAATGAGGCATACGTATCTTTTTTTCCTATAAATCTTCAGTTTCTTTTCTTCTTCCTTGATCTTACTTCTGACCGCGTTATTCCCAAATCAATGACAGAGCCAATTTCTCTTTATGTATGGAAGATTGTTGTTTCCTCTCACAAATCACAGTGTTGGGGAAAGTCCATGTGCTTGTGTTCATTGATGGTCGCGTGCATCCAAGGATTGGAAGCTGAACATTTTTCAATGTTTCTTGTGAGAAAATATAATGTTCTTGTGATTATATTTCCCTGTCAGCGTGAAACAAAGGACAGTGATAATGGAACAGCTTAACATATTCTTCATTCACATGCTACTTCATTCCATTTTTGTTCTAGTGAGGATGTGTCATGGTAATGTTAGCAAAATTCATATGAATAATGAGTTTTCTTTTGTTTTTTTTTGGTTAAATTTATTGCTGAAAAACGAATTCAACATTTTCCTTTGAGTACAATAAAAGATAATTCTTTTATACGTAAATTCATAAAATAAAATGAAATGCGTGAAGTTGGAAAGTAAAAGTTGACAGGGATAATTTTTGAGAGGGAAAAAAAATGGTTTAAAATAGTTATTGAAAAACATTTTTTTTAAATGAAAAACCTTTTATCTTATTATTGGCATCTTAAATACGATTATTATTATTAAAACAACCTTTTGTTTTCACTAGAAGTGCTTGAAATGTCTCCAAAGCAAATGTTATCGACAAGTGTGAAGAGAATTTTTTATGTTAATAAACACATGATACGTACATAAAAGTTTTTTTTTTTTTTACAAATATATTATATTTGCAATACAAAATTAACAAAAAAACTAATACATTGGAGCTATACATTTTAATCAATTTCGAGGGTGTTACTCTGGTAAAGTTGAGCTGCTTAAGGGAAGACATTGTTAAAAAATTATCATGAATAATAAATATATTACAGCATAATGGAGATTCTCTAATACTTCTATATTCATATTACTGCCCCAAAAATAATTTTAAAATTAAGCAATTTAGATTTTGCTCCCTAGTCCTTCGAGGCATGGCTTCAAGAGCCAGTGCCCATTTCTTGGCACTGTGTAATATAAATTAGATTTTTAATTTCTTATTGAAATTTATTTATAGATTATTCACACCTTATTGTATGAATTTAGTAACCATTTATAAATGGATATAAGGATAAATGGTTACAGTTTATTATACAAATTGAAGCGTTTTTAGATACACTGAATCTTTATATTATTAAGCATAGTATGGGGACCCACTTATGAGTAACACTAAGTGACGAATTTATGGATGAAAAAGTATTGTTTCTAATAAATTAACGTATAGATATTAAAATTTTAAATTTTCATCACTCATTAATTTCTTTTCGTGTTATATATGTCGTGGGCACTGGACTGGACAATCACAACACAGAAATTTGTATACTTAATTGGAATAAAGTTTTAATACAAAATTAAATCAAGTCACCAACATCTAATTAGTAAGATGAGAATATAATATATTGTGTGAAAAATAAAAATAAAAATAAAAAATTAAATTTGAAAATTTTGGAAAGAATTATTTACGAAAATAAAAATAAGAAGGATTTACTGAAATGGAAGTGGCTACAAGCAGAATATGAGACCAATGATTAATCCCAACATTTTTCCGTGTATAGGGGAACTTAACTCATTATGTTCTTCGACATATCATTTTCATACACAAATACAGACATGACCGCAATTGTTGTAGAACTGGTGCCTGTGTTCTTTTATTTTATTTTCTTTGACGTTAACCATCTTCTTTATTCATCATATACACCTACCACATTTTACCTAGTTAACTAATTTACTTAATTCTTCAAACAATTTCATTTTTTTCATTCTCATTTTAACACTTTTATAATTTACTGGAAGCAACTATGTTTCATTTTCCGTCAAAAGAAAACCGTGTTTTATTTTATTTCTTAATCTCTGCTGATTTGTCATCTCTTACTCATTCACTAATTAAAAGTAAAAAGAAGCATAACTTATGTCTCTGTCACTGTGTAATCCCAAAAGTTTCAACAATTTTTTTTTTATTCGGAAAGCTTCCAGATGTAACACTAGTGCTCAATAACATGAACTCCAAATAAAGTGACTGAAGTAAATTCAATTTTGTTTGGATGTTTTTGTTTGTTGTTATTGAATGATAGACGGAGGTCGTCTTACAGAAGAAAAAAAAATCAAAACTACTATAACGAATCTTCACATTTTAAGTTTTTGGTTTTTAACTTTAAAATTATATCTAACACAAACAATATTTTCTTTTTCAATGATTCTATATGTATCAATTAAACGTTAAACAATTTTATATCATCATTCAATGTTAATTTTTATTACAACAATATTGAATTTTGCATATTATAGAAAATTAAAAGTTTTTCTTGTATAAAAAGCTGCGAAATCTTATTTATACACCGGTCTGTTATAACTAACAAAGCAAAGAGACACATTTGTACAAGTGGTATGAGAAAGACACATGTTTCTTAACATAATTGGGTAAACATTAGACGATCAAAACAAACGAACTGAGACAAGTCGTTCAATCTTAACTACATATAATAACTATTGAATTATATATCTAAACCATATCAATCTTCACTCAGTTGAATACAGGTATAAAAGTATATCATACACAATCAATAAACTCATTAAAAAAAAGAAGAAGAAAAAGATGATTGAATATTGTGATAAGTTATTTTGATGTTTTGTAGTGTGTAAGTAAAAGTTACTGTATTTAACATTGAATTAATTGTATTTCACGTGCAAAGCAGTGAGCATTTTTGGGGGGCTTTATAAGGCAAAAACTGGTTGCAGAGAGGACCCAACACAACACAACACAACACTAGTGGTGTTTTCCCTTCATCGTCTTGCTCTTGAAGGTATTGAGGTTGTTTGTTATGTGTTTGCCAGAGGGAGAGAGAGACAGAGAGAGAGCCATGGCACTGGAAGCAGTGGTGTTTCCACAATCACAAGACCCATTTGGTGGTTACGGGTCAGTGAAGGACTTCTACAACTGCACCTTCTTGGCTGCTACTTCACCTAACTGGGGGGACTATGAACACATCAACATCAACATCGACAAAGAAGAAGAACAAGGTTCCATCTCTACTTTTCTAGATAATAATAACAACAACCCTTATGGAGGAGATTGGACCAGCTCCTCCTCCTCTATCTTACCCCACTTCAATGAACTTCAAGAAACCACAGACCCCAGTAACACCACCTTAACCACTCGTCCCAAGAGGCGCAGAGCCAAAAGCAGAAAGAACAAGGAAGAAATCGAGAACCAGAGAATGACTCACATTGCTGTGGAGCGCAATAGAAGAAAGCAGATGAATGAGTATCTTTCTGTTCTTCGCTCTCTCATGCCAGACTCTTATATCCAAAGGGTATACTTCGCTCCTCTTCCTTTTGTTCTTACCTGTTTGTTTCTCTCTTTGCTTCCTTCAAAAAATAAAAGGCTTTATCTGAATTTTGTTTGTTTTGTTTGTTTGTTTGTTTGTTTGTTTGGTCTGGTTGGGAATTGAAGGGTGATCAAGCTTCTATAATTGGAGGTGCTATCAACTTTGTGAAGGAGCTTGAGCAGAGGCTGCATTTTCTTGGTGCTCAGAAAGAAGGAGAGGCGAAATCTGATGCTGGTGGTGCAACGAACATGCCCTTTTCTGAGTTCTTCGCCTTTCCGCAGTATTCAACAAGTGGGGGTGGTGGTGGCTCTGAGAATTCTGCAACCGTAGGTGAAGACGTGGGTGAAGTTAAGTCTGGCATTGCTGACATAGAAGTGACCATGGTGGAAAGCCATGCAAATCTCAAAATAAGATCCAAGAAACGACCCAAGCAACTCTTGAAGTTGGTCTCTGGTTTGCATACTATGCGCCTCACAATCTTGCACCTAAACGTTACCACCACTGGTGAAGTTGTGCTCTACTCTCTAAGTGTTAAGGTTTGTCTTTGTTGGTGCCTTAAACTTGAGAGATACTTTTAGTTAATTATTTTCTTCTGCAAAAATGTGCTGATGAGTTTTTTGTTTTTGTGTTTTTGCAGGTAGAAGATGATTGCAAGTTGGGATCCGTTGATGATATTGCTGAAGCCGTGTACCAGACGCTGGAGAGGATTGAGCAAGAGGCAGTGTTGAATTAAGATGAAACCATGACCACCAAATTTGGGTTGCTCCACTTGGTTTTTAACCTTACTTCATGGTGGATGATTATCTCTTGCTATTTTTCTCTTTGAAGATGTACCTAATTATTGCAACTTCTATTCACTTCACCCTTTTTTAATCTACTGATGTGGACTCCTTGGAGGAAGTTTTTTGGTTTATTCCTTCTTGTGTATGTCTTTGTAGCTCACGAACTTACTTTTGATCTCTCTCTCTCTTTCTCTTTCTCTTTCTCTTTCTTCTCTTTTTCTCTGAGGTAGGGGTGGAGGAGGCTCTGTGGTATATTGTTCTTGAGACATATTCTAGTGCTTGGTCAATTTTGCCCACTTTCCTTTGAAATTGGTGGGTCTTGTCTACCTCAACTATAAGCCAAAGCCAAAGTGTCAAGCTGAAATTGGGAGCATCTCGAAATAAAATTGAATGAAAATGAGAGCCAAAGATATTTGGCAATTGTCACATATAATCAAATACTCCATTTTGTTTTCTTTTAATTGCCTCTCATATAATCAAAGCAAGGAATTGAAAAGGCTTAAAGCTCCATCACTTTAAACTGATTCCATGTTCATCATCAGAAGTAACATGCACTTACGTATATCAGAGGTTCTAATTTTTTGTGTAATGAGAGTTGTGTTGTGCATTATTTTCTGTTCCGGATTTGTAGCAAAAGGTTGTAACTGTCGAAGGAGACCCACCTACACCGTAGTCTGTAGCAAGTAAGTACTAAGTAGAGTTGCATTGCAGGGGAAGGCTGCGGAAAACAGCTTCAAAAGGGGTTACCTTTCTCTGTGCATTGTGTTGCACGCAGAACAATAAATAAAGGGTCCATCTTTTATCATCATTATCATCATCATCATCACCATCAAGATGGCTATACTGAACTGAATCCATGATGCATGTGTCTCAGTGTACGTGTATGTATTATATATCAGGGATTCTGTGTATAATTATTTCGTAACTTAGAAAAAAATGCAAATGATTAGCACATTGAAGGCAAAATAATGGCCCCATGAGGCTGTTGTACTATGTTGAATGCAGAATCCCTAGGTGAAATAAAACATAAAATTACAGATGGTGGTGGGATCTCCAAGACCAGAATGAAAAGAATAAAGTAACAGATGTAAAAAATTAAACCAAAGTCCTTTTTTGCGGTTAACTTGTTGAATGGAGGTGTGTGTTGCTGAGTGATTTGAGAGCAGATAGAGTAAATTGTCTGGGTGAAAAAGTTTTTCCCTTCATCGATGCACTTTATTTTGTACACACACTTTTTGTATGCATTGGAGGTTTGTGAGTTATCGTGATGATTGCTGGAGGAGGAGTAGTAGTAGTAGTGAACTGTGTGACTTTTTAAGCAGAGGCGTGATCTCATTATGTGATATTTTCTCAAATTTAAAACCTTGTTCTGTTCCCCATTTGAGTGAAAAATTTTGATTTGGGTCAAATCCAAAACAGTAATGACATAGATTCATGGAATACTTTCCAACTTTGTAAAAGGATTTCCACAATTACTTCAAGTATGTTAGGAGTAAGCATTTTGAATATGTGTTCCTTTTGAACTATGAGTGCCACCAACCAGCAAAGGTAGCCAAAAGTTGCTATCTTGCTGAGAAAGTTACAGAAAAGTGAATTGTGCAACTCCTAATTTCTTGTACAAAGAAAAGTCCTGAACAAGTATAAAATCTTCTCTGATAGTCCACTAACTTTTGCACCTTTTCCACAGCACACCACAGGTAATTATTGTTGCAAAGAAAACACATCATAGCCCTGTAAAATCCTCTCATATAAAAATATATATATATATATATATATATATATATATATATATATATATATAAAGTTTAAGATTTGATTGTTGAATATTTCGAGAAAAGATAACAGGAAAGATCTCATATTAATAAAATATGAGTTCAACTCATATAAGGGTTAGATACCATTTTCAATAAAAAAACTTATGACAATAGATTTATGAGTCTTTGGTACTCAACTTTCTCACCTGTATTTAATGTGGAAATTAATCTTATATTTGGATTCTCAACAATCTCTTCCTTACGTGTGAGTCCCTCTACATTCGCACTTCTTCCACGAGCTAACCACAAAGTGCCCCTTACTTGTACCAATGTCAGGAAGATTTTCGATACAATGACTCATTTAAGTCAGTCAACGAGACGAACCTTCGGCTATAATACCACTGTTGGGTCTTTTGAGAGAGGATTATCGAGAAGATACAACACTAATGAGACATAAACTCAACTCATACATAAGAGATTGACACCATTCTCAATCCAAAACCTTTAAGACAATGAATTTATGAGTCTTTATTCTTATATAATGTTCAACTTTTTCATTTTTATTCAATATGAAAAAATAGTCTCACACTTAGATTTCCAATAAATATATATATATATATATATATATATAAATCAAGTCCTACTTTCTCTCATCGATGGCCTTTTAAGTTATAAAACTAGATGTCAACATTCTCTAAAATAACGAGTATTCATCTATTTAATTTTTAAGTTGATATATTTTATTAACATCTGGGACTAGTTTAAAAAAAATCAATGTGTAAATGTACTCGAAAATTATTAATATTTTTCGACTTTATCCTCTATTTAGTAAGAGAGAAATAAAGAGGAAATATAAAAATGAGTCCAAATTTTATGTTAGGTTGATGAAAAAAAAAACAGAGAGAAAAAATGAATTTAGATTTTTTTCTGAATTTTTTAGTATTGTTTTCTACTGTGATTTCAAATTATACTTTAATTTTTTTAAAGGCACAACACAGAAAAATTTAATTGAAAATTTAAATTTGAAAAAAAATAGAACTATACAAGCTATTTTCATTATATTTTGCTTAATCTACTTATTTATTTCTCTATTTTCATTTCTCTTAAAATATTTTAATTTCTATTCAACTTCTTACATATTCTATATTTTATTTTTATTAATTCCATCCCTTACATGTTTGTTTGTTTTTATCTAATGGGCCATTAAAGAGAATAAAAAATTAAGGAGGAAACATACCATTTATTAATTATTTTATATAATTTTATAGTACAACCTCCATCTCCTTTTATTTAACGGGACTCATAAATATAACATAAACATAATAGTTTCATTAAGATAAATTTATTTGTAATTTTGTATCAATTACTTTTTTAACTTATACAACGTCCTATTGGATATGCAAACATGTTAAATACTTCAAAAATATCCTCCAATGATCTTATTTAACCCTACTAAAATTTATTTATAAATATAATACTTGTAATTAAAAAAAAATGTCGATGGTGAAGATACTATTAATATATTAGCACATGGCAACACATTAAATTTAACCTTTCACATTGAATAACTATATGATCATATTTTTACATTGACTTTTAGCTTTATGTCCTTCATTTGCCCTAGGGATCTTATTCCTCTTCTATGGAAGCTACTTTTGTTGTATTAAACTATTAGTCTAATAATTTATCTAGCTACTACATATAGGTATAGATTTAAAAACAAAGTCATCATCATTATGGTGATTGAATTGGCCAAGTTGTTATTATTTTTGGTTAAATTAGAGGGAATGTGTTAAATATACATTTTAAAAAATATATAAAAATAAGTGTGTTTTGTTTCAAATCATAACTTTATTATGTAGAAATGGTGGTAGAAGAAAAACAAAAGTACAATTGGGAAACATGTGAATTTGAGGTCCAAAGTACTAAAAGATCTCCAAATAGATTGAGGAACAATGACCCTAACTATTAAATTCAATGAATGATGATGTGACAAAGGAGGATTGTGGAGGATTTTCGATATTATTTCTTTTTTTTTTCTTGTGCTATTTGAGTTTTTTATTTTTTCATTTATAATTCAGCTCATTTATTGATTTGTCCATAAATTACAATGGCTATTAATTTTGATTTCCTTGTGTTCCAAATAAGACATATTGATCTTCTTATACACATTCAAATATTGTTTGACTTGATTATTTAATGACAGCAATAAAAAAAAGTACAAGTAATATGGCATATATGAAATTGATGAATCAATTTCAAATAAGTCCAACAAATATGCCAAATATAAAAACATAGCTTGTCATGATGTCAATTATGAATATAAATAAAGAAATATAATATTTTAGATTCTTTACGTATACCTAGTTTATAAATAAATAAATAACTTCTTGTTTTTTATTAAAATACGACGCTTTTGTATTAAAAATGTTTTTCGAACACTACATTTTTTTTTGAAGTTGCTCATTTATATAATTACGAAAGTAAATTATCCCATTTCAATAAATTTTCCAATTAATCAGCCCGCTAGAATTTATAATCTATAGATACAAAACGTAGTTATTTAACTGATTGAAAGAAAAAAAAATTCAATTGATTGAACCGCTCGTCTATAGTTAAATTATTCTTTAAATTATTTCTTTGTAATTTCTTATACAAAATTTAAAAATTTAAAATGATTTTATCATTAATTGCTAGTAGTTGTGACTTTGTACGAATATGCTGTGTCATCTCAATGATCGTTGAACTAAAATGATTAAATATGTCAAAATAGTACTTGTTATTTTCAAATGTTAAGGTCTCCCAAGATTAGAAGAATTATTTTAAAGGACCATGGTTAAATTTTAATATATTTATAATAATTAAAAACATAGTTAAAGCTTGCCATGGCAAATAAATTTCAACATTTTATACATATTGGTTAGTAATTTGCGGTTTTTATTATTCATTATAATTTACAATATACTTTTTGTTACTTTAAAAGAAATTTGACCCTACAAAATGTAAAATAAGTAATCTGAAATATTGATGAAAGAATCAATATTTGATATTCTATAGCTTATAATTATCATGTCATACGTTATATTGGTATTTTCTTTTCTTTTCAACAACTAAGTTTACTTACTTCTTTCTTTAAAGTTTATTTTTTCCTTTAGAGGAACTTAATCGTTTCAAAAGAATAATAAAAAAGACCAGTCTTTTTTTCTTTTTCTAAATCACTGGTAAAAAGATCCTATAGGATTGTCTGACAATGTTTAAAAGAAAATTATATCATCACAATATTTAAAGCAAGATTTTCTCCGAAATGACTAATTCATTTTATTGTTTCAATTGTCGTTTTTCTTAACGTAAACCATTGATATTTTTTTATTAAAATAATTTTATTCGATTAAGTTCATCCATACATAATAAGATTAATTTCCCCCAGGATTTAAATAAAAACGTTCACTTGAAAATTGACCCATACCAACATCATGATTTTTTTTTTTTAATTTCAAATGTCCTTTGAAATGAATGATGTACCTCACCTTCTTGTTTTTACTCTCTTTTTAAATTTTTTAAAATAATATACTTTAAACTTAACATTTTTTTATGATAAGATCGAACATATCAGAATATAAAATTAGATATATGTAGAATGAAGTGTACACCTTATTCTATAGTGTAATTTGATTTGATTTCTATAGAAGTGAAATTCAAAATCTATATTTTCAGCTAACTAAGCAAAAGAGAATAATATTACTAATAATAACAAGTGAATATGTCACTGAGTAAGATAAATATATTTACTTTTACAAATTTTTTTAATTATTTTATATCTATAATACAAAATTTTAATATTTTATTTTATATAATTAGAGTCTCCTAGATATAACACATATATATAACCGCATGTTATTATGTTAGTATAATAATATTTTAACCCACATTTTTATACACTTTTTGAATTCATTACTCTTATCATTTTTATATATAAATTCTATTGCTATCTTCTCATCATTCTTATATATCAATTCTATTGGTATCGGACATAGAATTTGAATATTTTGTAATTCGGTATACTCGATAAATTTTATATTATCTAAAAATAAAGTCAAACATAATTTAAATACTTCATCTTTCTTTCATCTGGAACATCTAGCTAAACGGATCATACCTACCTAAAAAATGTAATGATTATTTCTTGAAGGTTATCGTTGTATTTCATAAAATTCCAAAGACCTTTGTATTTTTTCTTGTTGGGGAGAGTGGCATTGATAGATTCCTACCCTCTCACACTGTGTCTCTCTCTTCTGATTTAAAATTTTGTCTGTTAACAAAAGGACGAGATTGAAGCAAGAGGTTTTTTGGTAGGTGCCACTTATACCAAGACATGAACATTAGGTTTGGATTGCAGTTCCAAGAAATAATAAGCACATAAAAAGAGAATCATCGAGAATAAAATTTTGAATGGGTTGAGTTCAGTTTAATAAAGAAATATAGATAAGATTTGTTGATTCCTTTCTTTGATGAAAAAGTATAAACAAAGTAATAGTGACTCCAGGAAAGGAAAACGAAAAGAAAATGGTGAAAATGGAATAGAAAGAAGACACTAACTAATAATTGGATGAAAAAGGAGCAGAGTGATAGAGAATATACCCTAATGTTGTTGCTCTGCACCAGACATTGTTCAATGCCTTTTTCAATTCTCAAAATGAGGAAATAAGTTATCCTTTGCATCTTATCTTTCAAAATTCTATAATGGAAGGAAATATGTGTGATGAGGTCTTTTATAGATACTGGTAGTGGTTGAAATAAGTGAATAATTAGACCTTTTATTAATACAGCATTAGTTGACATCAGATTCCAACTAATTCATAAATTAATTAAATAAATTATTAAGTAATATATATGAATCTTATAAACTCGTTTGAATGTTGAATTTCTTCTATATTTCAATTTCATCTTAAGTGAATATATATATATATATATATATATAACAT
>Ga0099823_1006190_pt1 | contig 12054 bp, 13 predicted proteins | sample CowpearedBW_FD_76831 | JGI IMG/M metagenome (GOLD analysis project Ga0099823, IMG submission 76831) | Root nodule microbial communities of legume samples collected from California, USA - Cow pea red BW | ecosystem: Host-associated > Plants > Roots > Nodule | place: USA: California | collected... | reverse complement strand
TATATATATATATATTATTTTAAGTTAAATTTTTTAGAAAAATATACTTGTTGTGTTTATTAAATTATATAAAAAATACATTAAATAATTGTGATTCAACAATTTATTTATCTAATCATCCAAATTAAAATGGTTAACTTTATTTTCTAAGCATAATTTCAAATGAAATGTAAATAATTGAAATTAAGAGAATTTATGATGTTTGAACTTTTACATGAAAAGTTGTTTTTACAGATAAAGTAATAAAAATAATTATTTTGAAAGTATTACATAAAAGTAACACATTTTATTTTCTACAACAACAAGTGTCACCACCGACAAAAGGAATGCAATCACCACCACTCTTAAAACCAATGAACAAACAATATTTTTGACAACCATCTTCTTTTATACATATTCCTCCTCCTTCTCTACATACTAATCCAGAAGATGTTTCTATGAATCTGCTTTCACCTGAGATATATACATGCAAAATCTTGTTACAAGTTATATCTAAATCAAACTTTTTTTTTTCATTTAAAGTGTTAGGATGAAAAAACTTAATTACAACTAAAACACATGCTAAACAAAAACATAAATGAGTTGATTACCTGAAGTTAAGAGAAGAGCAATACAAAAAAATTGGAAGAATAACATCTTCATACTCATTCTTAGAATTATGTTTCAGTTTCTTTAGCTTTTGAGATATAGATTTGTATGTATTTGAATGCAAGAGAAGAGAGCGTGTATATATATACACATAAATACATGAATGTTAAACCCTATAATATTATTTTATTTGCTTAAAGTAGAAAATAATATATTTAATAAATATATAGTGTGATTTTAACATTCAAAATACATCACTTTCACTAACATTATTAAACCTAATTATATATTACCTTTAAATAACTTTCATTTCACTAACCAATTTATTTTGAAAAATAGGTATTAGTTCTAAAGAAGAAAATATTTATATTTATAGTAAATAGCATATTTGTATTTATATATTGTTAATTATCATTTAAATACATAACTATTACGTAATATTTTAGACAATATTCAAATAAGTTTGTGTATAAGTAATTTAAAAGAAATAAAACAAGATAAAAAATTAGAATTCATTTTTCCATAAATTTAATCTCTCTTTCTTTCTCTCTCTCTCCCTCTCTCTATATATAAGTAGTTAAATTGTTGTTTGAGTGCTAATAAATTAAGAAAAAAAAAACTCTAAAAGTAACTTTATTCTCTCCGTTTCATAATGAAAAATAGTTTTTGCTTAACTCAATGGATTTTTTTTTTTATAATTTTATTCATAAAACATATGGAAGAAAATTGAGACAGAAATATGTATCTAAATTAATCTTGATTTTAGTTTTTGAGCAATAGAAAGAAAAATATTAACTAATGTTTTTGGGTATTAATTTTTAGTTTTTATTATTAATTAGTTATTTCATCGTCAATATAGCTAACAAAAAAAAAATTAAGATAATAAATATATTCAAATTGAGGTAATTAAATATATATACATTAAATTTACAATTTTTTTGTTAATGTATATGAATGATGATTTTATTGCTGTTATATATAGAAGCACTTCGTGAAGATTAAAATCGGACACAATCATATTTGTAAGAGAATATAGAAATATGTTAAAGTTTTGTTAATATTATGTTTTCTGAATTAAACGTGTAAGGTTGTACGTATTTTCGATGAGCCCATGTACACAAGATTTAAACAAGTTTAAGATATTTCCTTGAGAAAATGTATATAAATAAATGAAAAATGATTTTTTGACAACTAAATTTTAATAATTTTTTCTTATAATATTAGATATTATCCTTTAAGTGGTATCTATTTTTTTATTTACTTATTTCTCTATATTTCAAAATCATTTAAAATATGATACATCAAATCATAAGAGAAATTTGTCAAAATTTAGTTGTCAAAATATATTATCCATAGATGTTGACTAACAGATAAATATACAAATGAAAAAAAAAAATTAAGCATGTCATTCACTAGTCAAAGAATGTTACATGAAAAGAAAAAAATGTATCCTTCTATCAGAAAAAGAATTTATAAATTCTTTTTGGCAGTGAGGAAAAAGGAGAAGATGAAATGATGAGAACGAAGACAAAATCTACATTAAATTGTAATTTCCTTGCTGGGAGACGTAATTGTGGTTGTAGTTTGGTACTGGCAAAGGATCTCCAAAGGGATTATGAGAACCTGGACTCTGCATGTGTTGAGAGTACTGGTTGTTCTGTGGTTGCTGCTGGTGCTGGTGAGGAACCATCATCATCATGTCGTGTTGTTGAGGTTGCTGCTGTTGTTGTTGTTGGTACATCATCTGTGGCTGTTGGAACATCATGTGTTGTTGTTGTTGTTGAGCTAGTAGTGCCAATTGTACATTGGTTGGAGGTGCTATGTTGTTGGACATTACAAAAGGATCTTGTTGTTGTTGGTTATAATGATCAAAAGGGTTGTTCTGTGCATCAATGGCGGTTGCGCCATGTCCATAACCTGCATTTTGGAGTTGAAGTTGTCTTCTCGCATTTTCATCTTCATACAGACTGTCCAATAACAGGTTATCAAAACCACCGGCCTGGCTTAATAATAAAGGAGGCAAAAAGAACTGTGTTAATATTTTTCTGCATCATCTCAGGTTGTAACCTATAAAGCCAAGGGTAATGTTTTTTTTTTCCTATTTTTTCTTTTAGGTTTAATTACTCATTTGATTTTTATTTTCTTCTCATTGACCCTTTAGTTTTCTTTTAATCTCAATTTGATCAAGAATTGTGTAAAAATTAGTGTAATTAGGTCCTGATTTGTGAAGATTGATGTATACGATTAAATTTCTTGAAACTAATCAATAATTTTGTAGGACAATAATATTTTGACAACTAAATTTTGACAACTTTTTCTTACAACATGAGGTGTCATCTTTTAAATGGTTTTGAAATATTGAGAATGAGAAAATGAAAAAATAAAAATCCACTTAGACACCTCATGTTGTAAGAAAAATTTGTCAAAATTTAGTAGTCAAAAAATCTTTTCAATTTTTTATAACAGTTGAAATTGTTTATAATGATAGTTTGTTTTGTAGATGTAATTAACATAATTTTAGTATCAATGTTGTATCAAGAAATTTAACAAAAACAACAAACTTATATCAAATTTTCATAAATTAGGATCAAATTGTATAAATTTTTACAAATTAAGACCAATTTAAAATTAAAAAAATCTGAAGGAAGAACTTAACACATTTTTAGACGAAGATAGAAACTAGATAAATAATTAAACCTGTTTTTCATCATCAAAACCAAAATCTCTCAACTTTTACCCTATTCTACATCTTTTTACTATTATGGCAAAAGGGAAGATCATCTGGGAGTTGTGTAAAAAGATTCTTGTTTTCTAAACATGTAAATAGTTCCATTCACCATCACCTTGATGCAACCTACACCAAGACCAATTAATGTGAAAGTGTACGTATATATCTATATAGGAATGAAAATTGTGCAGTCATAACACACATCTCAGTAGTTTTAGTATGAGAAAAAAAATGAAGAGGTAAAGGTGAATAAGTAATTGATGTTACTATGGTAGAGAAACAAACCATTTTGCGATCTGTGACTTGAGCAGTGTGTTTACTTGGTGCTGCAACTAATGAAAGTTCCCAACCAGTAGTTCCATCAATGCTACTCAAAGCAAGATTGTTTGGGTTACTTCCTACACAAACTTCAAACTTTTAGAATACAACAAAAGCATTGCATCCATGATTGTTAAAATGTAAATCTCTGAAACTCTAAGGTATGCATGAATGAAGCAAAAAAAGTGCAATCTCTGCAATGAAATACTTGATTTTTTCAATCATTTACTTTAAAGTCCTTACCACCAGGTGGTACAATTGCAAGAGCCATAGCATTGTTTTCCTCCAGTTCCATAGCTTTTAGATTTATTTCATTAAGTCCCTGCAAAGATTGAGAAGTGTTTATTTATTCATTCCATTAAGCGAACATCAATGGCGTCATCCATGGAAACCATGATTTTATTATAATCAACACATACCAACAAATCATTTGTACCATCATCGGTTGATATCAATGGAGGAGGCTCAACCTCCACCTCCTCCTCCTTTAATTGTGCTTCATCCCCTGCTACCGAATCTTCCTCGTTCATTTCCTCGTAGTGTTCTTCATTTTCTTGAGGATCTTCAGTTTCATCGGATTCTGAATCTTCTTTAGATGATTCATCATCATTTTCTTGATACTCCTGATGTTGATTGAGTTTTTTACATGAGTGAACAGATTTGCTTACAAACTACGTAAATGAACAAGTCAAAAAGTATAGAAAGTATATGAGTAATATTTTATAGTGAAAGAATTGGACTAAGTTTTTTTTTATGAAAAATGATCAGTTTTTTCCATTATACCAGTTTCTCTACGATGAAACCTGAGTAAGGTAGTGTTATGTGAGAGTTGCAGAAACCACAAATAATGACACTGATACAAATTTTGTTAACTGTAAGTCTAAGAATAAATTGTGAAATCTAAGGAATTTTTAGATAATCTTTTCGTACCAATCTCCTGTTAACATATCCTGTTTGAGGTGCTTCTCTAATGTATTCTTCCATAGTTGCAAGGAAAGACGGAGGTGGCTGTTCATCATGTATAGTAAAAAAAATTGTTACATTCTTCCTTACATAATATCATATGACTTAAACAAACAAAAAGAACCTGTCTCAGTGTTGGAAACTGGAAATTTCTGGCAAGTTCCAAGCCCTTGCAGTATTCATAGAAGTCAGCAAGATTCTCAGCCTGCATAATGTTCATAAAAGAACATCATCAACACCTTAAAAACATAAAACTTTATGTCTATTAGACATCAATTATAATGTGTTTGAAAAAATGTCATTGTAAACCTGTTGACCAGCTCTTTTATAAATGTTTAGAGCCTTCACTGCATCATGCCTTGTCATATCGAAGAACTATGATTTTCACTAGTTAGTGGGATTTGAATATCAAATAAAATGATCAAGTGGTAAATTAAATCATGATATATAGACACTACCATATCCACGAGATTGATGATTCCATCATTGAGTGCACAATATATTTTGAAACTTTCTTTCAAAACCTAAATGACATTGCCAAAACAACCAGAAGTAAATGACAAGATGAAACGCAAGTAAAAGATGCACAGAGCCCTTTGGTGACAGATAGTAGTTCAGCTATGAAGGCTATGATCACAAATAATGTTATCCATAACTAATCACGTTATTGCTGTTGATCATTTTCTGAGATGAAACTCAAATTGCTAATATAAAACAATAAAATGCATACCAGAGCCAATGCATACTGCACTAGGTAGTTGCTATAAGAGCATCCTTCAGGCTGCATCATAATTGAAGAAAATTCAATGATAAGGAATATGTTACAACAAATCTAAGTCATCAGTGATAAAATTTTGCATTAGTTCATACCTGACAAGCAATAAGGCGATATAGGAGTTGCTGCAGTGCAGGTAACTGTCCCAATAGGTCTTCACTATTCAGTGATCGAGTTCTACTATGTGCCTGTGAAAGTGGAAAAAACTCAATAGCATTCTATGATGCTTGAAAAATAAACATGAGTGTGAACAATACAAGGAAAAACACACACTTTAGTTGCAGTTGGTGATGATTTTGTCAAACGTTCTGATTCTATATCATATTTAAGCACCCTAAAGCATTCAAGTCTTTCTTCCAAAAATAGTGCATACGTTCGAACCCATGCAGAACAATCCCAAGCTACAAGGATAATTAAGTTAATAATTATGAATAAGAAAAAAGGTTAAAGATGTTCAAAATAGTTAATTCTAAGAAATTTATCTGCATAACTGATGAATTTACCTTGAGGGCTTGAATCATCTTTGAAATTGGATATTTGGAGAACATGTCCCCTGCGTGAGTAATTAAGCATTTCTTCTCTAAAGGTAGGATCACCCTCTCTCAAAGTCCTATGAATCACTATTAATGTCTTTATAGCAACCTGTCATTTTCATTCAATTACATGTGAATTTTATACAATCATGAAAACTTCATAATGATTTGGTTCACAACGATTTCAGAAGAAGATGTATATGAATATGAACAAAAGGATTTACTATCCAGCTTCGTGTTTTGGAAAGTCTCTTAGAAAGTTTATGAATGCAGTATGATACATCTGCTCGTGGCTGGTGTGCTGATGTTGCATAGAATATTTCTGCAAACAATTTAAGGAATATTACATACAAGAGAAGAATGAGAACAGAATCAAAATAATTTTTGCAAGGACAATAAACAAACATAAATTGATGAATAGAAGCTTTGGAAATTAGCAAGTTCTGTGAGATGTTATAAGATATCATAGAAAATGTAAAAGTATCATCTGCATTATTCAACAGAAACTGTAAATTATATTTTAACATGGATATACTTCGAACATGACGCTCCTTGGGAGGGTATTCCACGTGATTGGTAGCTTTTACAATTGCGATATCCAAGTCCTTTGTAAAAAAAATGGAACAGAATCAATCTATGCATTGAAATTTCAAAAGAATGAGAAAATACGTTTGCATGCATGCATTTTTACGTATATATATAATATATAATGAAGAAATCATATATATATATATCACCTTGTATTCGCTATTGACTTTGGCAAGGCCAACCTTGGTAGAATCCTTGAGAGCTCCATAGGCTTTTCTGAAGCTCTGAAACGTTCCCATTATTCATTAAAAATGGTTAACTTTTATGGCTTTGACGAAGGAAAGAGAAAAAACAAAGAGAGAAGAATATGAACGATGTTCTTGTTTTCTTCTTCGTTCTGATTTATCTCTGAGAAGGGTGTTTTGGTACTTTGGAAAATGTGTTTGGATTAACTATTTTATGAATCTTGACGAGACAGTTGGGTTACTTCTGACGAAAATTTCTGCAGAATCTGTTGGTTGAATTTTCAAGAATAGAAAAAGTGGAGTTTTCGTTTCGTTTTCTTTAAAGTTATAGAAGTGTCCTTGGGAAGGTTCACTTTGATTTGTGTGGTGTTGAGGTTAATAAGAATATTGCCATGTTGCTTGAAAAAAAAATAAATGAATTCTAAATGTTTTAAAAAAATTATACGCCATTTTTCATTGAATTAATCTTTTTAACAAATTGATTAAGTCATTTATTTTTATTGGACATTATTGATTCAACCCACTCTTCCTTGTCTAAGTTTTAAACCATTATTGCTTTTAAATATTTTTATTTAATTTTTTATTACAAAATTTTGTTCTAATGTCCAAAATTAATTTAATTGAGTTATTTTTATTTTATGGTCATATATGTGATGTGGTTTATTAGCATTGTCATTATTTACGTGTATGAAAAAAAAATCTAATTTAGTTTTAAGCCTTTCATAAATTTAATTATTTTCAATTATTTTTTTTATTGAAAATAACTTATTTTAATAAATTTATAAAATCTTTAAAATTTTCGATTGAGTTTTTCTGTTTGATTTTGGCGTTCAAGTAAAGCAACAGTGCTTGATTTTGTAATCTAAAACACAACACTATATATATGACAACAATAAAAACAAATCTCTTAAATCATAATTATCTTCTTTATAAAAAAATAGCATTATTTCATTCTCTAATTTAATCACTAAAATAAAAAGTTTCATTTTTTATTGATGAAATTTGTAATATTATGCTTGAAATAATCACATTATTAATAATAAAATTTAATTAAAAAACTCTAAGCTATAGAAGTAGCCTTTGCAAAGTTCATTTTGAGTGGTCTGTTGAACTTAATAAAAACATTGCCATGTTGCTCGAAATCATAAGAATTAATATGAATTCTAAATGTTTTAAAAAATCATAATTATCTTCTCTATAAAAAATAACATTGTTTCATTCTCTAAGTCAATCACCAAAATAAAATTTTCCAACTTTTTATCTTTGAAATTTGTAATATTATACTTGAAACAATCACATTACCAATAATAGAATTTAATTAAAAAATATAAAGATATTAAACACTTAAATTTTTTTTTTTAATAAATATTCAACTAAAATATAAAAAACGTAAAAATTAATTATATTATCTTTTATTTTTATCTAAAAGTATGCAAACAATAAATATTCAAGTAATAATCATATTCATTCAATTAAATTTTAAAAGAAACTTGATTAAAAATAACCAACCACTTAAACCGTAAATAAATTAGTATTTCTAAATACCAACAACATTCGAGCATGGTTGTAGCGGCCCAAGTTGAACAGGGCGAAACCCATAGCTACATATTCGGTCGGGTCGGGTCGGGTCACTTGGACTTCTGAGACGTTGGGTTGAGAATTCCCCAAAAACCATCCACACAGAAACAAAATCACATTCCATTCGCCATAGTTGCAATCGTAAAATCAAAATTAAAATCAAAATCTAGGGTTTTGTTGCGGAGAGAGCGAAGAAGCAATGGCGCTGAGAAGATTCTACAATGAGATAAAGGGGAAGAAGGTGAGCGAGGTTCCGGAGCACGTGAAGCCGATGCTGTCGTTGAATTACATAAAGAGAGCGATTCAGCGAGGCATGGATAACTACCACGCCAAGTACATCGAGACCGATTCTCCCGATCCCATTTTCCATGTCTGCTTCGGCGGCATGATCTTCTCCTACCTCGTCGCTCTCCCCCACGAGCGCCGCCACCTCGAGCACATTCAGCAGCACGCCCAGCAGCACCACTGATTCCTTCAGGTACATTTCCAATACGGCGCCGTTTTTTCCAGAAATTGGTTACATGCTGTGTTTTGTTTTTTGTTTTTGGCTTTGTTTGTTTTTAATCCTGAATTATATGTACCGATTGGGTATAGGTTTAGCGAATGGGGCTAATCCTTCTTCTCCGAATGTCAGTTGGGAAAAAAAAATGTCTCTTTTTATTTTCTTTCGATGTTTTTGTGATTTGAAAACTTACAGCATTGTAGATGAAAACGCGAAACAAACGGAAAAACAATGTATGTCATATTTTTTACTTTTATTTCAGAGTTTTTGTGATGGAATAGGGAACTGGAAAACTAATGACGTTGGAATTGGAAACGTCAAACAAACCAAACACATCCTAGCATTTTCGCGGTGATTTTTTGTTGGGGGTCGTTCCTCAACAGTTCATGTTGGTAGGGATGCTATGTTCAAGTGCCTGGAATAGGATTGTATCCAAAGAAGGAAGATGTATGTGGGAAGGCAAGAAAAAATGTCACTTTTTTCTTCAATTTCAGAGTTTTGAGATGGAGTAGCATACCTGGAATAACATTACTAAAATAAGATAACATGGAATTATTGATGACGTTGAAAATGAAAATAGGAAACAAACACACATTACTTGTGTTTGTTCTTTGTGAGTGCTGTTTTGTTTTATATTCGGTAGTTGATATCTAAGTAATTTATTCTTGTTTTTGTTGTGTTGGATATGGTTGACCACTTTTTTTTCTTCTAACGTCAAAAATCAAAGCATGAAGTTACTTTCAGCTTTGATATATTTAATAGGTTAGATGATAAAATCAGTTATCTTTGATACAATAATTAATTTTCTTGCTCTTAAATGATAATGAAATGTGTGAAAGTGAACGGATTTTAATTTGGTTGTAGTGCTTTAGTTCTCTGGAAGTAGTGATTTATTTCCGATTGTTTACTTGTTGGATGAGTAAATCTGAATTGTTAGTTTTCAAAGGCTTCCTACTCCATATCCATATGCCAGTGATTACTCTTTAGATTTGAATGTTCCACATCATTTGTGTTGTTCATGTTGGTGCTGAATTTAATAGTTTGTAGGTTTGCACTAATAAAATATGTGAAAATTTATTCTTGCAAACGCTTGGTCATTTATATAACCTATAAGTTTTAGAATTTTAGTAATAGTGCAGAACAAAATATTTAAAGGTTCGATGCTACAAAAGTTATATATGTTTTGGTAAAGTTGCTTTCAATTTTTTTTTTGGAATCTTCTGTGACCTCTCTACTCAAAAATAAAAATTGTTTCACAAATCTCTATTCTCAAATGTGCTGATAAAACATTGGGACATAAATATCATTCTTTAGAAATACTTAGTGGTGAACATGTTTGTTTGTGAATTGTTATGTGAGGTATGATAATAGTAATAGATGGCCACAACCCACAAATTAGTAGGGCCTCTTTATTAGTTCGTGTTAATTACAGCTTGTTAGCTAGGAGTGTACAAGATTACACCTGAAATTGTTGGGTGGAAGGACGGAGTATTACGTTGGAAAGTAGTAGGTAGTGGGGACAGGATTCTCCACTTCCAGGAATTGACAGGAGACAGCTTCTTCTGTAGTTTTTATAAGCATCCAATCTCTATGATCTGCAATCTTCTTGATTCAGATTTGGGAATAGGGGACTCACTCACTCTCTCGCTAAAGTGCCAAATTTCTTAGTTATTTTTTTGGTTCTAATCCACATTAAGGGGATATTTTTTCATTTTCGGTTAATGTGTTTCCATTTACAATTCTATAACGATATCTCGTTTTCTTTTTAATTCATATTTCAAAATATGTGTTGTGAAGGTGATGGTGAAAACAAAGAATATTCATCATCACCATTTCCTTGAGTTAAGAGCAAGAAGCAGGATATGAAAACAAGATGACATTTTGCAGTTATTGCTGAAGTATACTATGAAAAACACAAAACAAACCAGACACCCCCCAAAACTTCCAAAGTAATTTTTCGGTGCACCATGACCCTGAAATGCAGCCCTCCTCATTTTTTGAGGGGCAATTTTACATTTCAAAGTAACTACTTAACATAGTTTTTCTTGGCATTCCAAATATCTAAATATTTATACTTATTTTCAAAATACGTTCTACTTCATGCAAATTCCAAGTCAGTAGTGTACCTCAATTCAATTGTTAATATACAATACTTATTCTTTAACTAAGTACAAGTACCTATTCCTTGTGGCTAATATTATATGATTGATTTGTTTTGGTTAGCAGGATTCTGGTTGTTGAATCGGAGGTGGCTGATCTGAAAAACGAATGCAGAAAGACACTGTCAGCTTCGATGTATTTTATCATTCGGATGACAATAAAAAGGTCTATTTGATACAATTCTGATTTTTCTCGCACTTAATTGTTAATCGAACTTGTGAAAAGAAAACATACTTTCTTAGTCCACTTGACGTGGAGATTTTCTTTTTCAACTGCTCACCTTGTAGGATGAGTTTCACATCTGAAACAAATCATAGTTTGTCAAAGTTGAATTTTTCATCAGGTAAAGCTGAATGGGTTTAGTCTTTTAATGGCTGCACTCGAATCTTGTACATTATATGAACTGTTCTCGTTTATAATAAAGCCATTGGTTAAATTTAGAGTTGTGTTATTAGTAGGTGATCTTTGAACTAAATTATAAACTGTGTGAAACTTGTTCTCGTTTATATTTCTTTTGTTTTATAATTTTTTAAAATATTTTTCAACTTTATCAAGATTGCTTCAGTAATGTTTGAAAAACTGACATATATTTTTGTTATCATAAAATTTTATTTACGTGTAATTTATTTTATTCTTATCCAATTGTTTTATTATATTTTGATTTGAAATTTATATCATTATAATTTATTTCTAAATACTTGATATTAAAAAATTAATAATATTTTTTTATATTGAATATTTAATAATATTACTTTTTACTATAATTTTTATTTTTTTATAAAAAATTAATTAATTGATATTGAATTAGTAAAAAAGATTTAACATAAAAAAATTTAACATGTATATTGGTTATCTTATATCAATGAAAGTGAGAAAAAAAAATGTAATTTTTTATGACACTGTTCTGTTCATGTTACCATCCTTACTTGTAATTTAAATTAAATCAACTACAATTAAATTGCATCTAATTAATAAATCATGTTTAACTTTTGGTGGAGACATTTTAAGATTTTGCTTAGTTTTCTTCCATTTTTTTCCTTCATTCAATTTTACCTTGTAATTTCAACTGGTATTGGCAAGCGTTTTAATATGTTCATATTTATTATAGAACTTTTGTCATAATTCAAAGCTATTTG
>Ga0099823_1006186_pt1 | contig 12058 bp, 10 predicted proteins | sample CowpearedBW_FD_76831 | JGI IMG/M metagenome (GOLD analysis project Ga0099823, IMG submission 76831) | Root nodule microbial communities of legume samples collected from California, USA - Cow pea red BW | ecosystem: Host-associated > Plants > Roots > Nodule | place: USA: California | collected... | reverse complement strand
CCTAAACTGTTGAGATGGTTCTTCTGGTGTTGGTAGTGGTGTTGCTTGACTCTCCACTTCATTCCTTGGTGGTTGAGTTGTTTGAGTTTCAGCAGTTGGTGCATTCTCAGCAGTTTAGGATTCTGGTGCAGTCTGCTCATCCACAGGCTTATCTGGGCAATTGTTCCTGTTATGTCCAATTTGACGGCATATGCTACATTTTTTTCTATGACCTCCTTTGCTGATTTGTGTGTTATCTCTTATGTGGTGGATGGACGTCAGGGTAGGGAGTTCTATCCCATAAGATTTCACCATTGATTGGAAAGATGATGGATTGATATATTTCTTCATAGGTGGATCTCCTGAAACAGATTGGTGGTATGAAGTCCTCAGCATTAACGAAGATAAAGAAATTTCCCTAATTGCAAAATTTCCCCTAACTTGAAGAATTAACGTTAATTAGCCACATGTATAGTACACGTAACACACCTTAATACAAACCATGCCACCTGTACAATGTTCCGTTAATGATTTAAATGGCGTTACAGAAAAGGACCAAATAAAACACGAATTGCGAAAATGAGGACCATTCTAAACATTCGGTAAAAATGAGGACCATTTTAAACATCCTGTGAAAATGAGGACCATCTTAAACATTCTGTGAAAATGAGGACCATCTGCAACAAACACTACGAAAATGAGGACCAAAACGGTATTTAAGCCTTAATTTTGTTATTTAAGACTATTTTTGATTTATTCGTTTATGTTTTCCAACCAATCAAAATAATTTGCAAAAACGTAGGTTGTCTTAGGAAAAATTGATAACCACAAGTAACATAGAGTTATAAACACTTAAAGTTTGAAATATTACTCTCTTGATAAGACAACATGTGAACTCCAACTAACAAAAACTAAACCTTAGAATTATGAAAAATAGGTATACATCTCAATCGATGAACATACATCATGCCATATGAAAATGTGTTTTTGGTTGGAAATTTGTTTTTAAAAATTTGTCCGATAAGGTATCATATGTATTTTGGAAAATTTGTTTAACAATTTATGTCTTGAAAATCTTGTTCCAAAATGTATTTCATATATCTTATTTCAGATAATTCTTTTTGAAATGTATTTCATATATTCTAAAAAGTTTGATTTGAAAATTTTATATTGAAAATATCGTTTTGAAATGAATTTCATACATTTTGGAAAGCATATTGCAAAATTTTATTCCAAAAGTTCTATTTATAATTGTTGAAGTGAATTTGACCGGATGATTAACTTGAAATATAAATTCATAAATGGTATGATAGATTTTGTTTTAGCAAAAATTGAATTAAATTATTCTTTACTCAACTCATATTATCTGCAACCAAACTAAATTTATGTTGAATTGATTAGTAGACTTTTGGACCTGTTCAATTAATAAAAATAGTAATTATATTTTAAAACATTATAGGAAATATTACCGTGTTAAAATATATACATTATAATTTATATATCAAATAATTAAATCTAAAATCAAAATTAGTTTCATCGATACGATTTAAATATTCAATATTTTTTATTTAAAACTAATTTTTATTTATTCTTTATGTTTTCAAACGGATCAAAATAGTTTGTTAGGTTATTCAAAGTACTAGTTGAACTGGAGCAACAAAAATTCATTAAATGACTCATCAAGTTGAATTGAGTGATTTACTTACTTGCACTAAATTAGAAGTATTTTAATTTGTGCAATAAAATATTAGCTTTTATGACTCGTATCATTTTGAAAATAGAAATATTATAATTCTAATATTTAAAACAAAAAGAGAGAGACTGTTTTAAGAAAATAAAAATAAAAAATAGCAAATGAGGTGAAGTTGTGGATATTTCGAGTACAATAATATATTATTCTTTTGGTAGCACGAGTTGGAAGTCGAATTGATTAAAACAAAATGCAGTACAATTGGTATGCTTCTCAATTAATTAACACGCATCATGCTATATTAATTAAAATTTTGAATTTTGGATAAACATGAGTTGAAAATGTCTTTTTATGAATTTTAGATTTTTTTTTAGTTTATCCTCATCTAATAATAAAGATCACTTTATGATGTTAACCATAATAACATGTAAATACAATCAAATAAAGTAAAGAATTAAAATAACAAACACGTCATCCAATTAATAATAGAAAATTTTTAAATACTGAATACACTAACAAAATTTAATAACTCAATTAAAAATAATCAATTTTTTCATGCACTTAAAAGTTAATGAAATCTAATTACAATGATTTGGAAATGTGGAGTGAATGAAGAAGAAAAACACACTTTTTTTGAGAATTTTCTTTAATAACACTATAATAATATATATTAAAATTATAAATTAAAAAATAAATAAATATAATTAAGTATTATAATTTTGGATTGTGACGTGGTTTTTTTGTTTTTTTCCCCTAGTAGCACTGAAGGAAAAAATGGAGTTGGAAGGAGGAGCAGCAGCAACAGAGCATAGCATCCGAATATTCTGCCTCATATGCCTTTCTCTTATGATGGGGTTTCGAATATTCTGTTCTTTCATGCTTATTCGTTCCCTCTTGCATCATCGCATATTCGAATATAACACCACCCACTTCCTTCAATACCATTGGATACATCCATCAACTTCCACTGTGCTTCTTCCACATCTTTTTCTTTTCTATTTCCTTCAACGTCTCTCTCCATCGTTACTCTCAAGTTTCACGTTGTTGTTGCCTCCACATACTACATTTTAACCATCTTTATCCCACAAAACCTTTTCTTAAAGTCAGAAACTTTCGCTTCTTCTGGTGTTCCAACCACACTCACCATGTCCATCTCCTTTCTCTTCTCCCTCATCATCACCTATGTCCTCTGTGTTCTTTCTGCATCTGCACAACTCCAGAGATTTCCACACCCTTCTAGACATGATGGTTCTCTTAGCTTCTTGGTGCTCGGTGACTGGGGCAGGAGAGGCTCTTACAACCAATCACAAGTCGCTTTCCAGGTTTCTTTTTATGTTTTTCATGCAAATACACCACCCATTCATCCTATGTTCCCAAAGATTTAGGTGTTGTAAACGCATTACTTAACTGGTTTTTCAATGTGATGTTTATGTCTGAAAATGAACATGCAGATGGGAAAGGTTGGAGAGAAACTCGATATCGACTTTGTAGTTTCCACTGGGGACAACTTCTATGACAATGGACTAATCAATGAACTCGATAACGCCTTTGAAGAGTCGTTTACCAAAATCTACACAGCAAAAAGCCTGCAGAAGCAGTGGTATAGCGGTAATTTTCTAAACACATAATGATGACCACGATAAAGGAGTTACATTAGAGTGCAGAGTGTATCTAGTAGATCTTATCATATGGTATGCATAAACTTTTGTATCATGGTGGATGCAGTGTTAGGCAACCACGACTACAGGGGTGATGCAGAGGCCCAACTGAGTCCTGTCCTTAGAGGAATGGATAGTAGATGGCTCTGCCTCAGATCATTTATTGTAGATTCAGGTATTGTCTTGCTTCTTTCGGGTTTATCTTCGAGGGATTAAAACCATTGCAGTAATCTGATGTAGTTCTTCTACAGAGCTGGTTGAGATTTTCTTTGTAGACACCACTCCTTTTGTTCAAGAATACTTCGCTGAACCACAGGAACACAAGTACGATTGGCGTGGCATTGGACCACAGAAACCTTATGTTAACAACTTACTCAAGGTATGATACACGATTCGTTACTTTTTTTATTGAAAAAACCAACCATTTGATTAAAAATAATGTTTTGAATCATTATGTTTCAGGATCTAGAGTTGGCACTGGGGGAGTCAACAGCAAAATGGAAGATTGTTGTTGGTCACCATGCCATTAGAAGTGTTGGACATCACGGTGATACTCAAGAACTTATAGAGAAGCTGCTCCCGATCCTTCAGGTAACTAAAAGCTAAGAACTGAACATGATCCTTGTTCTCTAACCAACTGGGCTGATTTTAATTTCAAATTTCAGGCAAATAATATTGATTTTTACATGAATGGGCATGATCATTGTCTTGAACACATCAGTGACACAGAGAGGTAAAACTGAATGAATTCATATTATAGAAGGAACGAATCCAAAGTAATGAATTTATCTGATAAAGGAACTTGTTTGCAGCCCCATTCAGTTCCTGACTAGCGGGGCAGGGTCAAAGGCTTGGAGAGGAGACATTAAACCAATGAATCGAAGAGGCCTAAATTTCTTCTATGATGGACAAGGCTTCATGTCCGTTAAATTGACTCAGACTGATGCCACCATTGAGTTCTATGATGTTTTTGGCAACGTTTTGCACAGACTGGCTTCTTCAAAACAGCTACATTCTTCCTCGTAAAGTTCAGAGCTACAATTTTGACGTCGAGATTCTAGAACGAAGACCGACCAAATTGGTTGAGATCAAATTCAAAACCAATCCTTGATGTCATCATGCTTGAGTATGTAACAAAAATGAAAATATGATGGCTCAACTCCCATTTTTCCATTGTGATTCATTCACCGCAGTGATGGAATCGTATAATTGTCGAAGGCCTTCACTCCAACATCACCGAATCAATCATATAATAATTGAATTGTTATCAGGAATGTGGTTTATAAACTTGGTTAAATTTATAAAGTTATCCAACATTTCTAAGAGTCCTGAATCCATTGATTATGTAGATAAGAATTGTGGATAATGGAAGCATACGTGGGTGATATCCAATATCCACTGTCGTCTTATACGCCACCATTAAAATACGACCATGTTTTAACACCTTCTGGAGAACGTTTCAAAGACAAATAAGGGAAATAATTTGGAAATTTGAGAACTGCAAGAACACCGAAACCCCATGTGATGGTACAAAAGGAAATTCACTTGCGAATGTAATCTTTTAAGGGGAGTAATGATGAACAACACGACAGATATCTAAAAGACTCAATGAACTTAAATAGAATATGGTCCAAAACCATCTTAATTTTACACTTTGGATATATATTATGAGTTGGGAATTTTCCTTAAATATGTTGTGGCCATCTGAATACCAAATGTTGCACAAAGTGGATTTTAGCAATAGGTGAGGAGGTAGGAAGTTGCAAAGAAGGTGCACAAACTGATATGTGGGTCCAATGACACCTATTGTTAGTATCCACTTACTTTTCTTCCCTTGTCTGATTTCACAATTATGCATGCCGTGCCAAAGTGTCATTGGAACGTATAAGTTATCTACGCTACTTTGACAAAAACGCTTAAGCATCTTCTGTTTCAGCGGGAGTTGCTTAAAATACTGTTAAAACTTTAAAGCAGTTTTTATGTAGTTTCACCGTTCAACCAATATACGGGAAGTTCGTACACGACATCATGTTAAGTCACACAATTCTACTATTTTGTGATGTTGGATATGCTCTTAAGATGCGAGAATCTTTTTTTTTTCTTACATAAATTGTCCCACAAGTAAAGAGTTGAAAACACCCACACACACAAAAACATGGCTGGTTTGGGTGTATGGATAATGGCTTTCATTAGTCTGTGTTCTCTGAACGTATCAGCTCTTCTCCAACGCCTACACCACCCTGTCAAAGCTGATGGCTCACTTAGTCTTGTTGTCATTGGAGACTGGGGAAGGAAAGGAACGTACAACCAATCAGAAGTTGCTGCTCAGGTTCTTGTTACATGCATTCTTTGTGAATCCTTAACTATATTCTGTGTTCCAATATTACTATATGTAGGATTTGGAACTAAGCATATCATCTTTGTGAATCCTTTTACTTGCTCGTTTGACGCATGGCTTTTGTATTTGTAATTGGTTAAACTAATGGTCATGAAATGGAACTCTCTCTGCTCTTTGTGTATGTGATATGTCAGATGGGAAGAGTTGCAGAAAAGTTAAATATCGACTTTGTGATATCCACTGGAGACAATTTCTACGACGATGGATTGACTGGTATAAACGACCCCGCTTTTGAACTTTCCTTCTCAAAAATCTACACTGCCAAGAGCCTCCAAAAGCAGTGGTATAATGGTGAGTTCAGAAACACCAACTATTGATGTATAAGCAAAAATTCTTAGCCAGATCTTCCATTATTCTTGTGTCCATTAAATGTGATAGACATTGGTTTCAGTGTTGGGAAACCACGACTACAGGGGAGATGTGGAAGCACAACTGAGTCCAATCCTTCAGAAAATTGATCCCAGATGGATCTGTAAAAGATCCTTCATAGTTGATACTGGTAAGGTGGCTTCTCATCTTGGATAGCAATCATTAAGTATTACGCTGATCTTAAAAACTATGCAGAAATTGCTGAGTTCTTCTTTGTCGATACAACACCTTTTGTGGACAAGTATTTTCTTAAGCCGAAGGACCACAAGTATGATTGGAGAGGAGTGCTTCCAAGGGAGAAATATTTATCAAAGCTCTTAAAGGTAAAATCTCTTAATCTTTATCATCACAACGTATTAAGATAAAAAGCAAATCCAATACATTTTTCCCCTTTTCTTTTTGTGTAGGATCTGGAAATAGCCTTAAAGGGTTCTTCTGCCAACTGGAAGATTGTTGTGGGGCATCATCCTATAAGAAGCATAGGACACCATGGTGACACCCAAGAGCTCATAAGGCAGCTTCTGCCAATTCTTGAGGTCATTCAGACAAAATATATTTCAAAGACAAACCTATTTTTAAATGTGTGCAACCTTAACTGATAAAATAAAAATTGCAGGCAAATGATGTGGATATGTACATTAATGGGCATGACCATTGCTTGGAACACATAATTAGCAGAAGCAGGTGTGTGTTAACTTATAATATTTGTTTGTTAACTAAATCAGGTCTAAATGATGGTAAATATATGATGGTATTATTGAGTGTGGTTGCAGCCAAATCCAATTCTTAACCAGTGGTGGAGGTTCAAAGGCATGGAAAGGAGACACAGATAACAATAGGAAAGATGGCGCAAAGTTTTACTATGATGGACAAGGATTTATGTCTGTGGAGCTTGAACAAACGAATGCAAAAGTTGTTTATTATGATATTTTTGGCAAAGTTCTGCATGTTGTGAATCTGTCCAAGGAGTTACGTTCTGCCTATGCCATATAGAAGAGACTCATTCAGTGATTGAAGAGACTTTGAGAAGGAGAACGTATAGGAAATCAAAAGAAATTAAACAATTAAAGACGAAAAGAAAAGATGTGTATCATACGTAATGACCAATGAAAGATTACTGTCATTAATAATGAAAAAAATATCAGATACTCAATCAAGGTCCGATGTATAGTATGTTGGCCTAAATAGTTGAAGGTGACAGTGTAGTGTAATAATGGTTGAATATTGAAATATACTGAATTGGCTTATGGTGGTTGGTTATCTTAGGAACTCCATGACTCTTATCTCTCAATCATTGTCTTTTCTGAAAAATTGGTTTATTTAATTGTCATTACCGAAATATCTTCCTCCAATCAGTTGGAAAACTTGATATTGCATTTTACTAATGTTAAATACCTGTTTTTTTATAATCTTTACATATATTTAGATGATTCAAGACACAAAGAAAGTAAAACAAAAGGAAAGACACTTTTTGATATTGTGCAGTTAATAAATAAATTTTGTTAATAAATAAAGCCGACAAACAAGAACGAGTCCGACGATCAGGATGGCTCAATGACGAAGAAGGGTTGGATGGGTTCCACGATCAAGACGGGTCAGACGACTCAAATAGATTGGACGGGTCCAACGACCCACACGTATCGAGCGGGCCTGACGATCCAGACGAGGCTAAGCGGACTCGATGACCAAGACGGGCCCGACGAGTCCAACAACCAAGATGGGTCAGACAAGCTCACCAACCAAGACTGGTCAGACGGGCCCGACGACCAAGATGGGTTGGACCCGTCGGGGTTTTCCAGCCAACCTAGCTCGTTTTGGTCGTCAGGTCAAACCAGCTCATTTGGGTAGTCAAGTCGGCTCGGCTCATGTGAATCCTAGAGTCCATTTCCAAATTTATCATGGATTCAAAACATAATTAAGCCCGCAATAAATATTCTTAAAATGAAATTTTATCTTATAAAAATTTCAATTGTTTATCGAAACAAAAAATTAAAATGTAAGATATTTTAATTTTTTTTATCTAAACAAATTATTAAGAATATAAAGGAAATTTAATTACAGACAATTTAAATACATTATATTTCAATTTCTTAATATTATTGAAATGCTTTATTCACACACAATATAAAAATTTACTAATAATAATCGGAAAAAAAAAAAAAAGTCTTTGTGATGTAACTAAGTACTCCATCAATTATCTTTTGTATGATATAAAATATCGTTACAAGCATTGATTTTATTATTTTTCACGTTGAACCCACAAAGGTTTTATCTTTAAATTATATTATAGTTTTATAGTTTCTGATTAAATAAATATTTTAAAATAACAATATAAATAGTACAACTTAAATATTTTATTATATTATCATTACGCGTAAAACATTTTTTATCTATTTATTTTGTTTATGATAATCCTCTATTTGTACAACATGATTTGGGTGAAATAAACTAAAAATAAAATATGAAAACTGTATTTTCCTTAAAAAAAAGGAACTAAATAATTTTCAGAAAGTATGAACCTCCCTCCTGTATTCAACATAATTTGTCGTGGGAAAGTGTTTTAAACAGTAAATAAGTGTTTTTTAAAATACATATAATTTTAAGAGGTAAATGACTTTTTTATCAGAAAAAGAAAACTGTTTATTTTTAGAATAAAAGAAATAAAAAATATGTTTATTTTTAGAATAGATAAAATCAGAAAAATATGTTTATTTATAGAAAATCCGGCCTATTTTATAGAAAAGTTTATCAATGCTGATGCAACTTAATAAATTTGTATTTTTTTTTCATTATTATTAATGAATTTATGTATTTTAATCTGACCTATATCGTACTGAAAAATAATTCTGATCTTACCTGAAAATAATATATTTTTCTGTTATTAAACGACTTGTCTTCTTACCAATTTTTTATCTATTTTTTTTTCTTTCTTTTCAACTCTATTAAAGATTAAAGAAAGTCTTATTTCTGTATCATTTAATGCTTAGGTCATCTAAAATGAGTGGATGAGTTTACAAAGTCTCTAAGTTTAAATAGTAAAATTATATTAAAAATTCAGAAAAAAAACTTTATAATTCAGAATAATGAAAGTAGTTTCACACTGACCCACTAAATTTACACCCACCTAATAATTTACATTTGAATATCCTCTATATATAATCATAAATGAAAGTTCTGGTAAAAGAATTGATGGTAAAGATAACAAACTCCTAAAAGCCATTTTTCTTGTAAAGGTTCTTTTGTATGTGTTTTTTTTTTCTTTGACTCGTTCACTTCTTTTCGCTATAGTTTTTCTTTCATGTTTCGAACATTTAAGTTTTAAATATCATATTAAATCAGTAAATTAATAAATTTTAACATAACATATGAAGAAGAAAATTTTCACATATAGGCAAACTTCACAAAAAAATAAAAATAAAAATCGAAAACTATGAGTGAATTATGTAAGGCCCATTAAAATCCTGTTTATGTAATTCTGCCATAAAGTAAAGGGTTGCCTTTGTAATTGGACCTAGGGCTGGCCTAAGTGATAAAACTGAACCCTAATCTGTCCTAACACACTCACCCTCACTCTTCACAGAATCAGCCGTCACGCCTTCTACTATGAGAGAGAGAACTCTGCTAGGTTCAACCGCCTTTCGCATCCAGTGGACTCGAGCCAGTTTTCTGCTTCTCGTAAGTCCATTCCAACTCCTACTCGTACTTCCTTCGGTGTTTCTTCATGTTTGTTTTCAGCTAAGAATCCATAATGAGCTTATTTTGTGATCTGTTCCGTTGTTTTTCCAGTTCCTAAGCATACCCTAGAGCTGTGGTGCCCGTGGTTACTGTTGAGTCCTGTACTAGTATATTCCAGGTAAGGGAAGCTAGAACCCCCTTGTCCGGTGTGTTTATGATGTGTGTACTGTTGATTTAATGATTCTTCGAGTTTGAGATACTGTTATGGATGTTTGGACTGGTTGGTTCACTTGTTTGGGATATGTTGATGCATGTTGCAGGCGTGAACAGTGGCAAACACTGATAATCTCGCCCAGGCGAGCTCGCCTCGCCCAGGCGAGATGTGCAGAGGCTCGCCCAGGGCTTTCTGCGCGAGTGGTCGCCCAGGCGACCAAAACGCGTTTTGAGCGAGCAGATGTCTCGCTTAGGCGAAGGGGATCTCGCCTAAGTGAGATTGCGCAGGGACCACTGTACTCTTCGTCGAGCTCTCGCCTAGGCAGAGGAGAACTCGCCTGAGCGAGAGTCATTCTCGCTTGAGCGAGACCCTTCAGCCTGAGTGAGGAGTTGGGCGAGGATGCATCCCGTGATGTGGTGTTCTCTGTGATTGGATGTTTAAATTGTGTTTATATGGGTTATTGTAAGATGGCTTAATGAGAATGAGTATGCATGTTTGGGAAGGGATTATTATATGTGGGTGGTTGGGAGTTTGGCATGATTTCTATATGAGTTGTACATGAGAAGTTGGATGCATATATATAGGTGCGGGTTGGCATGACAATGGATCTTGATGGTTGGTAAATTAGTGGCATGGTTTTGGTATGAGGAAAAACACTTACTCATGATTGGGAATAACGAGTTGGTATTAATTCGACATGTGAGAAATTAGGTTTGGTTATGGATGTTGGGATGAAATATTATGTGTAATGTATGTGGAAATTCTTGGCTGTTTATTATGTTGGTTCGTGTCAGTGCGTAATTCCTTGGAGTCTCTAGGTGAGACTTTCAAGGTTGTGCTTTAGTGGTCGGGACGTAATTCCATGGTCCCTGTTAGTGGGTGTCCATGGTGGTGCCCCATCTATATGGTCTGGTAAGGATTCAAGGTAAGGTTGCATCCTGACACTCTAAGGGGTCAGTTAGTCTCACCTAGAGCGGACTGACTCCTGTGGTGAGGGTAGCAGGAGACCTGAAATCCATTAAGGGCTAACCTTGTGTGTGAGGGAAATTGATTCATTATAACACTTGTAACACTTAGCTCGAGGGTGAGCAAAGGTATCCACCGCAAGTGCAAGCATCCGCTGAATCCGACCAAGCTATATGTATCCGGATGAGTCGAGTCTTAGTGTATTGATTGATGGGTCATAACATGCTTGGGTGATATATGTATATTGTATGTGTGTACACTGAATCATGAAAGTTCATTTGATTGCATGGTAAATGTGTTGGCTCTAGCTTACCTTTTTTTTTGTATGTTGTTCTTCTACCTTCGCGATGATCATCAATTTTATTGATGGGAGCAGATGCGAGAGGTAACCATGGTCAACAAGGGAGAGACGAATCCGCTGCTTAGCCTTTTTGGGCTGGACCTTCTGTCCTTCTTGGGCTATCTTTGTGGCTACGACCCATGTACTTGTCTGCCGTTATATTTCTCTAGGAACCCAGTGAACTGCTTAATATGTCTCTTTAGTTTTTGGTGGCATTGTGGTATGCCTTGGTCTGTATGGCGTTATATTTAAACTCTAAGACTGTCTCATTATATTATAATTGTGTGACGTTTTTTTAATTACGTATATTAATTAAATGGGATGTTAAATTTACATGTATTCTTAGAGGTATAATCATACGTAACCATTCTAACCAAAAGGATGCAACATCTCCAGATTAAAATAATAGGGAATGCAGCTAACATATCAAACAATTATTCCTTAAAAGAACTATTTTTTTTTTCTAAAACAATTTTCCTTGGTATAGTAAAGCTTCCTTTAATGAAAAACTTTTTATTTTATTTTATAAGGGCCATAATAGAGTTTTAAACAAATTTATATTTTTAAAATAAATTAGAAGGATTGAATTGAAGTGTAGTGAATGAAAAAAATAAAGGAAGATGTGGAGGCTTTTCGAACAGAAATGATACTGGAATTAAAACAAGACACGACCACAAGATTGCCGCACCAGTGGCGAATTTTGCACCTCAATCACTTCTGATTTTGTTGCAGCACCACAAAATGAAATTAAATAAAAACGCTGAAAGAT
>Ga0099823_1006181_pt1 | contig 12062 bp, 3 predicted proteins | sample CowpearedBW_FD_76831 | JGI IMG/M metagenome (GOLD analysis project Ga0099823, IMG submission 76831) | Root nodule microbial communities of legume samples collected from California, USA - Cow pea red BW | ecosystem: Host-associated > Plants > Roots > Nodule | place: USA: California | collected... | reverse complement strand
CTTTCTGATTATTTATATCTTACTATCTTTAGTTGTTCCATGAGCAGTCTATTTCCCGACAGCTAAGCAATATTCATATGGTTTATCCATGGAAGATCTTTACTGCTTGACCAAATTTCCATTATTTGCAATAGTTATTTTATTGTTTTCTTATATGTTTGTGTGTATCTGGGTGCTCTAGACATTTGATGCGGTTGATGGGAAGCAAGCTAGACGAACAAATTCCTCAAGCCCATTAGGAGAGCTCTTTGATCATGGTGATTTTCTTGCTTGTGTTTTTCACTTGATTGTTTTTCCTTGTGCTTACCTTTTTGTTATTAATGATGAAATTTTCACTTGATTGTTTTTCATTGTGCTTATCTTTTTGTTATTAATGAAGAAATTTTCAACTTTATTTGCAGGGTGCGATGCACTAGCTTGTACGGTATGTCTCTTTTAACTTTAGGTATTATTCTTCTTAAGTTATTGGAAGAGATTAAAGACTGTCATATATGATAACATGTTTTCAGTTTGAATCATTGGCTTTTGGGAGCACAGCCATGTGTGGAAGAGGTACTTTCTGGTGGTGGTTAATATCTGCAATTACATTTTATGGTGCAACTTGGGAGCAGTAAGTTATAATGTTCAATTAATATATGATAGATGATATGTTATATGATATTGTTAGTTTTGCAATGCCCCGATTGTATTCTTGTATTGTAAAATCACAAATTTTGAAATTTGGCACGGTTATATATTTTAGGTTAAATATCTTTTTAGTCCTTGAACTTTCATTTGAAATTGAATTGCGTTATTGTCCAAAACTCTGTATCAATTTAATTCCTATACTTTATCAATGAATGAATGAAGTCTCTGTCAACCAATGATGTACATTTAATGATGTGGCAAACGGCGTTGCATAGTGGATTAAAATTGTATGTACATGTGGCTGTTTTAGTGTTGACATGCTTCTCACATTGGCATTTTGGGTGCCTCCGTAACCTCCATAACCGTCAGAGCACCCTATAACCACCACCTTGTAATCCCCACCAGCCTCACCACCTTATCCACTGCCCTCCACCCTAACCTCCACCTCTATGTCCACCATCACTAAGCTTTGAGGGGCACTATGTCAAGTCTAAAACATCCACATGGACCTACAACTTTAATCCATTGTGAAATACTCTCTATCCAAATGTTTAACATCTCCAAATGTTTAACATTGTTGGTTGACGAGGACTTTATCCATTCATTAGTAACGTTTGGGGTTGAAAGTGGTACAAAGTTTTGGACAGGGACAAAATTCAATTTTGCATGAAAGTTCAGGAAACAAGAACATATTTAACCCTATATTTTAATACCATATTTCACATATGCTGTTAGACAGACTAGAAATATTGATTTCTTCTAAATGTTGTTTTGAATGCAGCTATTTCACCAATACACTTATACTGCCCGTTATAAATGGGCCCACAGAGGGTCTGATGATAATATACATCTGTCACTTTTTCACTGGTATCGTGGGTATGGACTTTTGTTGTGTTTACACACACAACTACTAACTTTGATAAAAATCCTGTGTATGTTGTTGTTTTTATTATTATTTATTATTATTATTATTATTTTATTATACAGGTGCTGAGTGGTGGGCTCAGCCATTTGGAAACTCTTTGCCATTTTTAAGTTGGCTTCCTTATCTTGAGGGTAAGACATCCTTCATTATATAGTCTATATTGCTATTTGTGGTAGTTATACCTTTTTCCAAGTTTCATACATAACATCTAAAATGTAATTTTTGGTATTGTAGAGAACATTTTGTACATTTGATTGTCTTTTACATGAAACAATTTTAAATTTACCGCAATACGGCCTCATTTTCAATCAAACATTTAATTCTGCATGTTCACTCTTTACCATATGGCAGGATGTACTTGTTAGCTCTGATGCTTGCTTGTGTTATATGAGCTTGGGATTTGGGTAAATAGCCATAAAGAACATATTTTCCTGTGTGTATAAATCATTTGCATTCGCCGAACTGGACTCTTTAAATTTGTCATATTTAGTTACAACTTTTTAGTTGAAGTCTTCAATTCTCGTTAACTTTTTTGGGCATCTTTCTTTTTCTTAAGTGGGGAGAATATGCATCTATAATGAGTATAGGGACACTTTGAAGAAGAAAAAAAAATGGTTCAAAGATTTTATAGGATGGTCCTAGAATATTAAAAATAATATTTATAATAATAAGTTTATAGTTTTAATTTCTTAAAATGAGATGATGACACTTGTAGGGTCATAATTTAGTTTATTACATGTTTAGGTCATAAATGCAATCTTCTTTTCTTCTTACCCATGAAAAATATTAATGTTACCTTTCAGTCTTTTAACTATAGATTTTATGTATTTTAGAGCAGTTTAGGTCTTCCTTCTTATCAGATAAACATATTGGATTTGTATCCGTGTATCAAAAATCAATAGTTCTGAATAGATCATACTTTGCTTACTAAGACTTAAGAGTACGTGGAGTGCACCTCTGTTTTTTAGTTTTCATATTCAGTTGATATGTTTTTATTACACTTGAGATTGAGACTGAAAATATGAGTAGTGCGCTTATGGGACCACTCTCACTTTCTTCTATTTATAGTGGAAACTTATACAAGTACATGGAAGACTAAGAGACTGCACTAGGACCCTAGGTGCATAATTAGATATAGCAGTAGAGGTTTCCCACACTCTACACCCTATACATAGGGTTAATGATACAAAATAGAAGTAATAATTCTAACAATTACTATGATAAAATTATTTACTTGTTTTCACTTTTTTATCTACGTTCAGGAAACAAGAAACAACAAAATCTTGTTTCCCCATCTCCTCTACAAAATTTTAGAAACAAGAAACAAATTGAAATTAAAGTGGACTTTCTTTATTAATAAGACAAGCATATAAATTGAAAATGACGTAAGAAGCTAGCCAATCACAATCATATCTATTCATTTTTGCGTACTTGTCTAATAAATATGGAGTAATGAAGTTATGGTTGTTTGGTTCAAATAACATAAAGTGGGTTCCATTTGCTTGTCCTGTATAGCTCATTCTAATAAAAAATGCTGGTTTACATGTGGTTGTTTTGGATAAGTAACTTGATTTTTATTTTTCTTTTCTGCATTTCAGGAATCCCAACATTCAAAGCTGTATTATGTTTAATGATAGCTTTTGGTGTTACACCAACAGTTACATGCAAGTATGTACAGCTAAAATTATTAATGTTCAACATTTTTAGCATGTGCAATACTCCCTTCCCCTTGGCCCAAAATTTGTTCATTGTTTTGAACTCTGAAATCTCATTTTCATTTATGTTGAACTATATACCATTTGGTTATTATTTTGTTACTAGTTATCCTCAGCAATGATGATGGAGTGAAACTAAGATCAAGGTAGTTTGAACATAGAAAATAATTTCCTATATTGTATACTTTCAAATATTTCAAATATTTTATAGTTTTTTATAGTTTTCTTTCTACTGACTAGATACTTTAAGTTAGGAGACCCCGATAGGTATAAATTCTAGTCTTGGGTGGTTGAGATTCTGGTTTTAAAATGCAATTTTCAAAACAAAAATGTGTTCAGCAAAAAATGCAGCTGGAATGGTTTTTATCTTGATTATGAATCTATTTTGCTTTCATTTTAAAAAACAAGGAAAAGTATTTGTGAAATTGGTTTGTTACTGTTGCTATATTTGTTAAGATAGAATTAGGGTTTGAATGAGCCATAAGAATCACTAAGCACTGATACCATGTTGAAAACTGAAAATCAGGAAGGACAAAAAGATTAACTGAATTATATTTTTTCTTAATGACAATTATACAAATCTATTTATAAGAGTTGCTCTAGTGACAGCTGTGCACAATCTAACTATCTACTTTGTAGAAGGCCGTTAAGAACTGCTGTTTATAATATACTCATAAACTATCATCATCACCGTTATCATCATAACAACCATCACAATATTGCCACCTTCACCATTGCTACCCATTGGATTGAAGTTTGAGTTGGAGCCCTACATTGTGTAGAAATGGGTAAGTTGAGCATTATATATGTGAGAAAGACTAACTAATGTGATTGCTTTAGTGTTTTGAGTTAAAGGTGATGTCCTGTTTTCTTGTATATTGACTTATGATTCTTTGATGAAGATGTACTCGGGTTTTCCTATAGATGGCAGAAAAAAGAATAATGATGGTAACAGTGGTTGTAATGTTGGGAAATCCGAGGGGGAGAAACACCAAATGATCTTCACCAATCAGTCATGAGTCAACACACAAGGGAGTTTGACACCACCTTCAACCAAAACCATTAGGCAATAGATTTGTTGGTCATTTTCATTTATATGTTGCTCAACTTACTTATTTTTACACAATGTAGGGCTCCAGCTTACTTGAACTTCACCAATCTTCCTCTCAGGTGTGAGCTCCTTCAACATTGTAAACTACCTCTTAAGTGGAAGCTCTAGTCCACTATGGGTTTACTTGTACCATTGTCATCTAAACATGACATTCAATTCAAGGTATCATTTAGTGTATTTGTGAGAAAGACCAGCAAGGCTATTGCTTTAAGGTTTTCAAATTGAATGTGGTGTCATGTTGTGTGTTGGCTATTCATTGGTGAAGATAGATAGCCTTGGTATTTTCACCCTTCGATTTTTGGATGTTGGTATACAATGGTGTTGGTAGTGGATTTCATTGTGTAGATTATCTGACAGTAAATCGATGTGATGTGTTCTTGAGGTGAACGATAGTGCAAGTAAGGATTACCACTAAGTACATCTAGTCAAGTAAGAGCTTCTGTTCAAAGGGGAGTTTACAATGTGAAAGAGACTCGTACTTGAAGGAAAGTTTGTTGTGTAAATTGGAGTATTACTTTGTGGGAAATGGACGAGTTGAAGAACATATAAGTGAGAAAGATTCAAAAGCAGGTCTTCGATTTAAGGTGTGTTTTGTTTTTGTGTACTGGTTGGCTCATGCCCCTTGGTGAAGATTTCTCAAGTGTTTCTTACCCTTCGATTTACCAACACAATCACCATTACCCGTATTAATATTCTCTCAGTTGTTAGCATCTCCACCACCATAAAGACAAGATAATTTTTAAAATTAATCTATTTGAAATTGAAACTAAAAGCTAGAAAATAAATATGTTCTTAGCACATCTTCCTAAGCTGAAAAAATTTTAAAAACTAAAAACTGGATGAAATCCATCCAAAACATGCCCTCAGTTGATACATGAAAAAACTTCTAGTCAAGTTTCCAGTAACTGTCACCATTGATTTCCCTTTCATGTTTTCTACTCAAATTCATCCTTATTGTATCCAAACATTATGTTGTATTGTACCTTTGCTCAAAAGGGTCCAGGTTTATTATGGTTTTGTATTTTGCTTTTGTCCCCTGAACTGTGCCTTCTTGTAATCCCCACAGTTGCCTCCGGGCTAAAATACTTGTGATTCATCCTTATCCTTACATTGATGGATCGATGGTGACATCTTTTCCAGTTAACAACTATTCAGTAGTTCATGATGAACATACTAAAGGTCACTATTGTTCTTCAACTAACATCCATGGTTCTGTTATATCTGGGTACAAAAGGTTCATTATAGGAGGAATAAAGGATTAAGTAAAGGACATATATAGTTTGTTATATCTGTTTTTGTTAGAGTTCTTTTATATTTGTTATTGTCGTTAAAGAAATCTATTTCCCTGATATATTGCCTTGGTTTCAATAGGAAGAGGGTAGGAAATTTTGACTGTGAATCAAGATTCTAGTGTAGGAGTGCTCCATTTGGGGTAAACTTGTTTCCTTTTTATTAAAGTAATCTGTTGTTCCAGATGAATGTATAGAAGACCCTTTTGATTAATGGAGGTAATTCTATACATAAGAATGGGAGGGACTTGGAGAGTGAAGCACATACTAGGGAATCGTGGTACAAGTTAAACCTTCCAATGATTGAAGCTTGCTTTTATCAGCATTAGTGGAAATGCATTACATTGGTTTCCAGTATTGGAGACATATTATCCAAGAATTCATCTTGGAAATATATTTTCGAAGCATTTATGAGAAGATTTGGAGGAGGGAGTGGGGCGAGCTATTAAAGGTTGGATTCCGTATAGCAAACTAATAGGGAGTATGTACAGAAGTTTGAATTACTGGTTGTGCAAGCCAAACCAAATTGACCGTTTGGTGAGATCACATGACCCTAGGGACCTTGGTAGAGCCATGGAAATTGCAAGTGATGTAGAAGAAGCCATGAAGCAGATGCATAATGTGTGAGAACTGCAAGAAAATGTTGTCAATTTAGGGTTTTGTTTGCAAGGAGGAGGAACCATTGTGTCTAGGATGTTTTCAACCAATGCCAGAGCCACCATGAGACATGTTTGGAGTTCACAGGATCAGCTTCCTCAATAGCAGAACCAAATTTTTCTGGACAAAGAAGTAGAGTAACATGTACCCTTCTATATGCTGAGTATGTTGGAGGAGAAAAAAATGGAAAATGTTATAGTTATGGGTTAGCATACAGGCATGGGCATATATGTGTCCTGAAAAAACCTTTGTGGGTGATAATATGGGCTGAGGATTAAGAGGTGAGTGCTGATGGGGAAATAATCATGATGGAAGAGGTGAACGATGATGGGAAATATCCATGATGGAAGAGGAAGATAATATATAAACAAGAATTTAGGGAAGATGGCGTGTTAATGGATGAATCTTTCAATATGTTCAGCAGGTGCCATTAGAGAACACAGCCAGAAGCTATGAAGCTAAAAGGAAAATTTCAAGGTCAAGAAATTAGGCAGTGGAGCTAGTCGTAGTTTCATATCTAACAAGGTAATGAAAAGCTTGGGAATGTTGCCTGAAGCAACCGACCCATTATGTAAGATTAGGAGAAGGGAATAGAAAATCCACTCAAGGCTGTTGCATGAAGGAATGTGCAGTTTGGAAATTATTGTAGGAAAGGAGATTGATGTTTGTCTGAATTGAGGGAAGGTGATATGATTCTTGGTGTGGCATGTTTGGTGACTTTAGGGGAGATTAGAACAAATTGGCAAACTTTAACATGCATGGTATAGTGTAAAAATATAAGAAGATCCAAGTCCATTCAAAGCAATGGTATCCCCTAAAATGCTCTAAAGAAATAGGCCAAAGAGGAAGTAGACATAATGTCCAAGCCCTAGTTTGTGGAGAGGACGTCTTGTCAGCAACCCAAATCAAAATGTTTTACACAAATATGCATTATTTCAAGAAACTAAAGGACTCCTCCCTCCACCAAGAGATGTAGATCACCAAATTATTTTCAAATCAGGGACAAATCTGTTTAATGTCAGACCATACTAATACCCCCATTAAAAGGACGGAGTATGCAGTGGCCTATTATGTATACTAGGGAAGTAAATACCAAGGATCATAGTGATGGCAAATGATAGATGTCCTTGGGGTGTCAACCTAGCTGAGATGCTAAGGATCATAGTGATGTCTAACATGAGTCTTCTATTGAAAAAAATACCAAGCTTCACCACCATAGACAACATGGTTGTTGTAGCCATTACTCTTTCTTTTAGAGGGTAGATTTTAAGCATAACTCAACCATATAAAATTGATTTTGCACCCTCTTGAATTTATAATTTGGTCATATCTCTAACCAAGGTCCGATAATGGCTCGTTAGAAAATGGCATGATAGGATCAATGAACCTTGATAGGATAGACTCTAAATACTATTTTAGAAAGTGAATTCAACCTCACAAAGTTGGTTTGTAACGTAAGATTTGCATCCATTTATATAGACTATAATTTGACAATATCTCTAACCAATGTGAGATCTCCAACACTTTTCTACAACCATATGAGATCACTGTATATTTTATAGTTGGTCTTGGTGAATCTAAATCTATTTATGCAGTGTTGGTAGTAGTGGACAAATTGAGTAAATATGGAGAGTTCATTTTGCTTAAGCATCCCTATACCAGAAGGTCTATAGCTGTGGTTTTTCTTAAGGGTGTCATTAGATGGTGACAATTTCCATATAAGCGTTAGAGATTCTACTTTTTTGAGTCTAGTTTGGAAAGAAATTTTAGATTACAGGGAACTACATGGAATGTGAGTATAACTTGCCACCCATAGTCAGATGGGCAAACCAAAGTACTCTATAGAATACTGGTTACCTTATCTCAGGTGCTTTTGTTTTTAACAGCCATTGGGCAGAGTTTATACCTTAGGCTGAATATTGGCATAATACTAGTTTCCTAGTAGCTGCATATTGCACCCCATTTGAAGTGGTTTTGGGAAGATCAACACCTATTTGGGCTAAATTTAGCCTGGGAGAAACATTATTGGAAATGGTTGTGCAAGACCTTTTGAGTGGAGATGAGGCTTTAAAGCAACTTAAATACCATTTACAGAAATAGTGCCAAGTACTTTGTACCACAATATATTTCCCCGTATTAATCTATTATCCTAGTATTTAGAGTCTATTCATTTTTTACTTCCTTAAACCCTATAATCTCGAGATATGTTTAGTATTGTTGTTAGTGGGATATTAAATGCAATACTGAAAGTTGTTGATAGGATATTAAATGTATTACTAGAAGCTGGTAGAAGTTTTTAGAACATTCTAGAGATCTCTTGTAATTATTACTTAGGATTTGAGTTCTCTATATATAGAAGTTTATGTACTGGTCCAAATTAATTAACTGAATCTCTATTATTACTTAGGGTTTAAGTTCTCTTTCTTTCAAATCAATGCTTTCGAGTAGTATTATGACATTCTTCTTTCTTTGTTATGTTCATTTGGCGTTATTTTAGAGTATGCAGAATTCAGTACCTTAAATCACATCCAGAATCTGATAATAATTAGCCTACAAATATCTGTGAATATTATATTAGGTTAAAAATTTACACCAATTTAATTACAGAATGATCCTTGTATTTCTGTAGGCTGTTTTACTTAGCTTATTTGGTGGTCAACATTATTTTTTTGTTACATGCAGTGTTACTAATGTCTATAAGGTTGTGAAGGCAAGGAACGGAAGCATGCCACTTGCACTGGCAATGGTAATATATTTTTTTTCCATATGATGATATTCTTCTAAGATCTGGATGCTTTATTAATGTGTTTGTTCTTGGGCAGCTTTACCCATTTGTTGTACTTGTGGGAGGAGTTCTTATGTGGTATAAACTCAACTCAAGATACATCAAATTTTTACCCAGTTTGTTTGAACGATATGCACATTATTCCATTATTCTTTACTTCTTATAAGCACTTGGGTGATTTTTGGTGCAGGGATTATTTGTCACCATCAGACATCATGGGGAGATATCCACATTTAGTTATTATTGGGACAGGACTTACTTTTGGATACCTTGTGGTATGGCAGTTGTGTTTAAATTTTAAAAATTGTTGGCTTTTCTTGTTTTGTTATTTTCAATTTTTATAGCGGCATTCAGGCTTTTTTTTTATGCCCTGTTTGGAAGATTATTATAATATATTCTTCCAAATAGACTGAATCAATTGCAAATAAATTTGACCATCGAACCGCTAGGGACCCACCACATTTGGAAGATCATTATAATATATTCCGATATATATTATAATATAGAGAGAACTCGGTTTGTTATTTAGAACCCTACTTTCAAGGCCTAACAAGCAGCAAAATTCTTTTTCAAAGAACATGTTTTATTTTGGTCATCCTAAATTTCTTAAGGGGAGGTATAAAACATATAATTTTGTCTTATCTCTCGGGACTATGGAATGCCATATCCACCACTAGTGAATTTTCATTATCCCAAATCTCAAAATTAGGTTCATTTGACCCCGATTCTCCATCCTCGATGTGGTCTAATTCTGATCTCCCTTTTAGAATCCTCAACATGCATTGACTCCAGTGCAAATAATTTTGACCATCAAACCGGTAGGAACCCACCATAGGAGTCGATTTCACTTCAACCATTGAGGAAAAAATAAACACTTTCTGTCTCACCAGTCATCAAGGGTGGCGGTGGCTGGTGGTGATGACAGTGGAAATCGAGCCCTCAAAGCCAGGAGCTTTGATACCAACTTGAATAACGAGAGGGATACAAGAAATATTTTATAGTTACAACCATAATAATTACATTCTCAGCTCCTATAACAATCACATTCTCTTAAAAAAGGAAATAAAATGTGTAGATTCTAGGGATATGTTTTCTAAATACTAAAGAGATATTAGAATATTTTTATCCCAATCCCTTTTTACATCACAAATCATGAATTTGAAAGATATATTCTTTCTGAGCACAAATTCATCTTCTTGCAGTCTGTTCTAGAACCTTTTATTTATATTGCTTCTTGCTTCCTTTTACATAAAACTCCGTGTATTATTGATTTTTATGAGGGAAGCTTAATTTTGCAGGGGAGGATGATTTTGGCTCATCTATGTGACGAACCTAAGGGTCTTAAAACTGGCATGTGCATGGTATGTTTTGCGTAAATTTTACATACTGGATTACTTTATTAAGATGCTTGATTTGGCTGTTGTCCTCATTATAAAACTATGAAAATACAATGATGACGCGTGCCAAAAGTTACCCACTCTTTCATATGTTTTACTATAGCTATAAAACTCAGATTGTACGAGTCTCAATCCCTTAAGATTCTTGATATCCTTTAGGTTATGAGCATTATTGTTTCAATAGTGTCTGGATTATTGAGAAAATTTCTGGATTGAATTTCCATAGAATAAATTTTTAGATTATCGAGCATGTAATTAGTGGTATAACAACATTAATATTGTTCTATAGAGATTACTCTTGATGGTGAGTGTCCATCATTGGTGGAATTACAAAAAACATGCCAGAAAACATTTACATGATTCCATTTCAGTGATTGATTGTTATTGTTTGTATTACACTAAGATAATTGATATAAGCATCATTTATCTTGTTCAGTCCCTCGTGTATCTCCCATTGGCCATTGCTAATGTCCTTGCATCAAGGCTGAATGACGGGTATGTACTGTGATTTTTCATTCTGAATTTCGTTATTTGATGATTTTTATGTTCGTTTGCTTCTTATCCTAAAACTCATTTATATATATGTATATCTTTGCAGGGTTCCTTTATTAGATGAGAGACTAGTTCTTCTTGGTTACTGTGCATTTTCAGGTACACCATTTTTCTTAGTAGTTAGGAAAGTGAATGGGTAGTTTTATATTGACATTTTATTTTTATTAGGAGTTAGGAAAGTGAATTAGTAGTCATATATTGACACCTAAATAGTAGTTCCTACAACTCACAAGCTCACAAGAAACTCGTTATTTCTCTCTATCTTTTTTCTTGTCATATATCTATCTTTGCATTTCTCTATGTTTCTCTTTCTAGCATGTGAGTGTTTAATAATTACTTTCTAAAGCAAAATATTCTTTTAAAAGGGAAAGAAACAAGTACAATAGAAAAAAGGAAATAGAAAGGCACAATAACCTGAACAGAGAAGAGCACCATAAATTGGCTAAGTAGACTTTATGATAACATAACTACGTTGGTTGTCTTTGAACATATTTTATTTATTTTCCACAATATTAATGATAAAAAATAACTTCACCATCTCCAAAATCCTCATATATTCCAATGCAAAAATATATTTTGAAATTATCAAAAAGTGTTGACACCACAAATATGTAGCATACACCAATGTTTAACAATCAATCTTTTTGTATCATATGTTCATTAATGATTATGGCTTGTATTGTTTTGCTTGTAACATAAAAAAGCTCATCTTACTAAGAAATTACTGTCAAGTACTATTACGATCATGAGAAATTGATACATCAGCATTGCTGTGCTGTACTTGAGTTAAGTTTTGTTTAGCCTAACACTTGAGGTTGAGTAAATATATAGTTTCTTTCTTTATACTTTATCCCTATGACTCTATTTTGTTTTACTTAAGGATTCTTCTGTTTCTATGAACACAGTGGCACTTTACTTGCATTTTGCCACATCAGTCATTCATGAAATTACCAATGCCCTGGGAATATATTGTTTCAGGTAAAATTACCAACCATTATGTTAGT
>Ga0099823_1006177_pt1 | contig 12064 bp, 5 predicted proteins | sample CowpearedBW_FD_76831 | JGI IMG/M metagenome (GOLD analysis project Ga0099823, IMG submission 76831) | Root nodule microbial communities of legume samples collected from California, USA - Cow pea red BW | ecosystem: Host-associated > Plants > Roots > Nodule | place: USA: California | collected... | reverse complement strand
TCTAATCCACATCCATTTTGGATCCAAATAATGGATGTGGATCCAAATTTGTGTCCATAGGGCTGACACCAAAGAATTTGACAGATTTGGCCGAATACTTCCAAATTTTGTCCAGGACCAACTAGGTCAAATATCGATCGGGATCGACTTGATAGAATTTGGCCTAATTCAGCCAAATTTTGTATAGGGTCACGTCAACTCAATCAAATACGACTAAATTTGGACTAGTCTGTCTCAACCTTTAGCCTAACCTAACAAAAAATATAAAGTGAAAATTTGGATTGGATATTTTGGATTATCCATTTTGAAAATCTAGATTTCGAGAATAGATATCCAATCCATAAAATATATAAAATGTAGATTAGATTGATATCCAGATCCAATAAAATGGATTTTAAATGGATTGAATTTTTAATAGAATGGATATTAAATGGATTAGATCATAGAAAAAATGGATTGGATCATAAAAATTGGATGTTTTGCCCACCCTTACTCAATACCTATAGGTTATGCATTGAAGATGGTGTTTTGATTTCTTAAGAGTTTTCACATGGTTTGTAACACTAAACTTTTTTTGGGTTTCCTATGGTGCATAGCTACACGAATAATTCTATCTCTTATAATTACTATAAAAATATTGTCTCACTTTATTTAAATCACAAATAAAAAAGAAAGGTTCATGTATTACATCCGGGTAAAATGTAATTTGATAAAACTGAAAATAAATAATAATAAAATCTTTATAAGACTGTCCAAGCATCTGGTCTTGTTCAACTCTAACTCCTCGTTGTTGTGCATCTTTCTTTACACCTATACGATCATATGTTTCTGTATAAGATATGATTGTCACAAGTGGAAACTACAAAGGTAAGGAAAAGCTAAAAATTCAACATAAAACATCAATCTTGAAAACAAATTCACAAATTATTTAAAATATCCGAAAACATTTGAAAATATAAACTTTTTTTCGAGAAACATTTTCTTCATTAAAAGTAAAAAATATGAAAGTTTATCAAATAGACTCTAATGAAAAGTGTTCGAAGAGAAGTGAGTCACAACAGAAAAACTTATAAATCTGGTCCTTTTTTAGCAAGAATTTTATCTAGGTAACTTTCACACATCTTATTTCTAATTAAAAAAATGAAACTCGCTCCAAAAAACACAACGAATATTAACAAAATCCAAAATTTTTAGAATTTAAAAATCAAAAGTAGTAAATCAAATACATAGAAGAAGTTTTCTTGAATTTATAGAGTTCATATAAGATGGCTAAAAGTTTTTAATATATGTCCTTCAATATTTTCTTAATTCAGCATATCTTTTTATTACGATTCTCTCTACTTTTCTAAACTGAAAGTTCATCAGTTTGACACCAACATCTCAACCAGTAAGTCTGAGATTGAAAACCTCCAAAAGAGACAAAGGGAAATCCAGGAAGCTGTAAATAAGCTTCAACAGCACTAGAGGTTCAGAAAAACAAACCAAGAAGAACGAAACACTTCTGTTGTTTACACAACCAAACAATTAGAAGAACTTGAAGAGAAAAGATTGAGTCTTTCCTGAGGTTTTTTCTTTTGATGTAATTTTTATTTGAATCATTCCACAGATAAGTTCCTGAATGTAAATAAGTGTGAAACCTCTTCACATTTAAAACTATCTTCAATCGTCAGTGAGATTTTTTGTTTGCTTGCTAATTCATAAAGACATTAAAAAATGATTTCAAATTTCAACTGTAGAATCAAGGATCATTAATTTATTTCACCTTATTGTCAAAAATGCATTCAGGGATTACAACAATGAACATCTTTCTTATCAGAAAGACAACAATTATTGTTATACCAGGCCCTCAAAACTCTCTCCGGACAGATTTTTCGCTCTCAGTTATAGTCTATTCTAACAAAATTTGATGATTGTCGATCTATTGTTCTACCCGTTATTGGACCGTTATTGGATGCAATCCCACCATCGAAGTCGTGCATCATAGTGTGTAGTGCTGCTGGATTGCCTCGATGTCAAGGCCTTTGAGCTTCACAACAGACTCAACATGACCCTTCAGGGTGTGAAGCTCCCTGAGCCTGGCAACTTCGGCACGCTTCTTGGCCTGTTCTGCAAGCTCAGACAGCTCCCTGTAGTTGTTTCTCTCATTCAACATATCATGAACAGCTTGAGGTGGATTCAAGCCATGCAATGTACGTTGAGCTGCAGCCCACTGCGCTTCTCTTTCTCCCTTTCCATAATCGTTCTTTGAGGTGAAAGCAACCCTATTCTCAGTGATATTGTTCCAAGCCTTTCCGGTTAAACTGTATCGGATGATGAACTTGAGAATATCCATTGGAATATAGGTGATGATGCTGTAGAGCCAAATCACACCAGCCCAACCCCATCCAATGCCTTTAATCTTCGCAAATTCCCAGTCTGCATACACTGCTATGACCGTCGCAATGAGCTGTGCTATAAGAAAAGCAACGACAAGAAGCACACCGGGGCGTTCAACGTAAGACCAGCTCCTCGACCGTGTCACAAAAATGAGTGCCTGACTCACAATGCTCACCTGAAGATAAATAGCCGCCGTGAGCTCGCCGTGGTTTTCCCTGATGGATCTCACTCCGAATTTTTCTGTGAAAAAGTCAGATGCATATGCAGCCCAGAAGAATACAACAGTCATGACAGCTAGGTAGGCACCGAGAACAATGCCGGTGATGAAAATCTCTCTCAACTTCCATGAATCTGGAAGTGGAGATGGCTGGACCCTGTCCTTGGAAATGGTCATGATGGTGCCATCGTTGAGAATGGCAATGATCAAAACCATGAAGGGTGAGAAATCAAACTTCCAGATGAGAGCAAGGAGCAAGAAGCCTAACACCACTCTGATGGTGATGGAAACAGCATATATGGTGTAGTTCTTCATCCTTTGGAAGATGGCTCTGCTTGTCAACACGGCACTCACGATCACACTCAAACCAGGCTCGGTGAGAACTATGTCGGATGCACTTCGAGCTGCGTCGGTTGCATCAGCAACAGCGATACCAATATCTGCTTTTTTGAGTGCAGGAGCATCGTTCACGCCATCTCCTGTCATCCCACAAATGTGTTTCCTCTCCTGGAGTCTCTTCACAATCTCGTACTTGTGCTCGGGGAAGACACCGGCAAAGCCATCAGCTTTCTCAATGAGTTCATCAATGGGAAGTGCAGCGATGGACTCATCCTTATGCTGACCCAGGAGTGATGAAGAAGGATACATGTTGCTTCCCATGCCAAGTCTGCGACCAGTTTCCTTGCCGATGGCTAGCTGATCGCCGGTGATCATCTTAACGTTAACTCCGAGATGGAGCGCGCGCCTTATGGTCTCGGCACTGTCATGCCTTGGTGGGTCAAAAAGTGGCAACAGACCCACGAACTGCCATGGTCCTCCGGGACTCTCCTTTGTCTTCTCAGGCACCTCTTGTTTGCACACAGCAAGCGAGCGAAGACCGCGATCGGCGAATTTACCGATGATCCCCAAAGCCTTCTTCTTCACGTCTTCCCGGAGGTTGCAGAGCTCGATAATCTGTTCCGGTGCACCTTTGCTCACTCTGCACCACTTACCTTCACTGTCAATGTATGTTATGGCTGTGCGCTTGTCCACTGGGTTAAAGGGCAGAAAATGCACCTCTGTGATGCCATCTCTTGCCTCTTTTGGATCACCCAACATTCCAACAATGCAAGTATCAATAGCATCCTGGTTTTCAATTCTGGAGGCTCTAGCTCCAAGCAAAATCACTGTATCCTTGTCGGCATCACGTGAGAAAACCTCAATCAAAGACTTGTCCACTGTAAGCTTGTTGAGTGTGAGAGTGCCGGTCTTGTCACTGCACAGAACATCCATCCCAGCCATCTCCTCAATGGCCGTCATCCTCTTGGTGATGGCACCTTGCTCGGAGAGCCTGTGGGAACCGATCGCCATTGTTACTGACAACACTGTAGGCATGGCAATGGGAATCCCTCCGATGAGAAGGACCAAGAGGTTGTTGATTCCACTCCTGTACTTGCGGTGCTGGATTGGATACATCACCACAATTTCAATGATCATCCCCACAGCAATGGAGCAGATGCAGAAATTTCCAATCGCCGTCAACACCTTCTGGAAATGCCCGACTTGGTTGGTGCTGTCGACCAGGTGTGCAGCCTTACCGAAGAAGGTATGAACCCCGGTGGCGATCACAACTGCTTCAATCTCTCCCTGCTTCACCGTCGACCCGGAGAAGACTTCATCGCCGGGGCTCCTGGTAACAGGCAATGACTCACCGGTGAGTGCAGATTGATCAATCTTGAGGGAATCACCTTCCAAGAGACGAGCATCGGCGGGGATGATGTCTCCCAGTTTGACGCTGATTATATCTCCCGGTACCAGAATGCAAGCCTCCACTTCAGACCATTTCCCGTCTCTCAGAACCTTGGCTTTGGGAGCAAGGCCTGCCATGAGTGCGGCGGCGGCGTTGCCGGCATTGTTTTCTTCGATGAAACTGATGGTGGAGTTGATAACCAGCAACACCACGATTCCGACAAAGTCTTCCCAATCCGGGGGCTCACCCCCTCCGTTTGCCAATCCAATGGCCATGATGGCTGCGGCTTCCATCACCCATGAGAGAGGGTTCCACATAAACCCCAAGAACTTAAGGATTTTGCTTTCCTCCTTTTCTTCCAACTTGTTTGGTCCAAAAACTTGCAACCTCTTTTCGCCTTCCTCAATGGTGAGGCCTTCCTTCGTACAATTCAGTTCGCGGAAGACTTCATCGACAGGAATCCGTTCCAGATCCACTGTCTCTTTTTTGATATCTTCGAGACCTCCCATGTTGTTGTTGTTGTTAAGCTAAAGAGAGAAAGAAGATGGTTGCTTGAGAAAGATAGTGTCACAGATGGCTATATATACACAAGCAAATGCTAACTATTTTGGTGAGATGGCAGTTTGTGAGTGAGAGTTTCTCTCTACAGTTATTCTAAAATCACTCCTTCCCACTCGTTCACTAACTAACTTGCTCTCTTTACTCTATATTGCTCGATCAAACTAGTTTCAGTTGATTTAACAAGAAAATTGGATCAAGAAGTAAGTTTTTATTAATATGTAAAAATATTACTGAAAGTCATTCTTGACAAAAATATATATATTTAACAAAATGTTACTGAATTATGTTAATGACATTTTTTCTAGTTTTACCAAATGTCATGTATCTGGTATATATGAGAGGAGGAGAAACTTTGATAAAATATAAATATTTGGTATCGCACTTCTAAAGTTTTGGAATACCTTAAAACATTTTTTTTTAAATATTTGATAAATACAAATAGTGGATGATTGACAACTTCAAAAGAAAACGATGTTCCACTATCGTTAAAGTCAACTCTTCGTCGTAAAAAAGCCAACTCATTTCATGAGTATTATATATCATCCCCGCACTGAATCATTGTGGATCGTAAACTGCACTTGAAATCACAAACTTTCGTTAATCATTCACTTCCTTTCCTTACCATGGCAGCAGAACTCGTTGGTGGTGCTCTTCTTTCGGCTTTTCTTCGGGTTGCATTCGACAGGCTAGCTTCTCCTCAATTTGTAGACTTCTTTCGTGGAAGAAAACTTGATGAGAAGCTGCTCGACAATTTGAAAATCATGTTGCACTCCATCAATGCTCTCGCTGATGATGCAGAGCATAAACAGTTCACACATCCACACGTGAAAGCGTGGCTTTTTTCTGTCAAAGAGGCTGTCTTTGATGCAGAGGATCTCTTGGAGGAAATAGATTATGAACTCACCAGATGCCAAGTGGAAGCTGAATCCCAACCTCAAACCTTTTCTTACAAGGTATCAAATTTCTTCAACTCTACTTTCAGTTCGTTTAACAAGAAAATTGAATCAGGGATGAAAGAAGTCCTAGAAAAACTAGAATATCTTGCAAAGCAAAAGGGTCCTCTTGGTTTGAAAGAAAGTACTTATCCTGGTGATGGATCAGCTAGTAAAGTGTCACACAAATTGCCGTCAACTTCTTTGGTGGTTGAAAGTGTTATTTATGGCAGAGATGCAGACAAAGAAATTATCTTTAATTGGCTCACATCTGAAAGTGGGAACCATCCATCAATACTTTCCATTGTGGGCATGGGTGGGTTGGGTAAGACCACAATCGCCCAACATGTATACAATGACCCACAGATGGAGGCTAAATTTGATATCAGAGCTTGGGTTTGTGTTTCCGATCATTTTGATGTTTTTACAGTGACAAAAACAATTCTTGAGGCAATCACTAAATCTAAAGATGATAGCAGAGACCTAGAAATGGTTCATGGCAGATTGAAAGAAAAAATATCAGGAAAGAAACTTCTTCTTGTTTTGGATGATGTTTGGAACGAAAGACGAGAAGAATGGGAAGTTGTGCGAACTCCTCTTAGCTATGGGGCTCTAGGAAGTAGAATTCTTGTCACAACCCGTAGCGAGAAAGTTGCTTCCAACATGAGGTCTAAAGTGCATCACCTAAAGCAATTAGAGGAGGATGAATGTTGGAAAGTTTTTGAAAAACAAGCACTAAAAGATAATGATCTTGAATTGAATGATGAGAAAAAGGAGATTGGTAGAAGGATAGTTGAGAATTGCAAAGGATTACCTCTTGCTTTGAAAACAATTGGAAGTCTTCTTCGCACAAAGTCAGATTGGAAAAGCATATTGGAAAGCGACATATGGGACTTACCAAAAGAAGTTGAAATTATCCCTGCTCTACTATTGAGTTATCATCACCTTCCTTCTCATCTAAAAAGATGCTTTGCTTATTGTTCATTATTTCCGAAAGATTATGAGTTTCATAAGAAGGAATTAGTTTTGTTGTGGATGGCTGAAGATTTTCTCCACCACTCTCCACAGATAAAAAGTGTAGAAGAAATTGGTGAGCAATATTTTGATGATCTATTAACGAGGTCTTTCTTTCTTCAATCTAGCTTTAAAATGCGATTCGTCATGCATGACCTTCTGAATGATTTAGCAAAATATGTTTGTGGAGACTTATGTTTCAGGTTGAAATTTGACAAAGGAAACTTTATACCCAAAACAACCCGTCATTTTTCATTTGCATCTGATGATGTGCTATATTTTGATGATTTAGGGAATTTAACTGATGCTAAAAGACTACGTTCATTTCTTTCGATTACAAATAAAACATACAATGTCGGTGTCCCTTGTCAATTCAAGACTTTGATAGATGAATTGTTTTCGAAGTTCAAGTTTTTACACGTCTTATCTTTGTATGGATATTCTGGGCTTACAAAGGTCCCTGATTCTGTTGGTGACCTTAAACAACTCCGTTCGTTAGACCTTTCATACACTTGGATACAGAAACTACCTGACTCAATATGTTTTCTCTATAACTTATTGATACTGAAGTTGAACTATTGTTCAGTTCTTGAGGAATTGCCCTCAAGTTTGCATAAACTCACCAAATTGCGTTGCCTGGAATTTGAAGATACAAGAGTGACAAAGATGCCAATGCATTTTGGAGAATTAAAGAATCTTCATGTATTGAATACATTTTGTGTCGATAGAAATAGTGCTTCCAGTACTAAGCAACTAGGAGGACTCGGTCTTCATGAAAAACTATCAATTAATGAGGTGCAAAATATTGTGAATCCTTCGGATGCATTAGAAGCAAATTTGAAAAATAAAGACCTTGTGGAGCTGGAGTTAAAATGGAATTCGAATCACATCCCTGATGATGCAAGGAAAGAAAAGAAAGTGCTTGAAAATCTACAACCTCCCAAAAACTTGAAGCATTTGTCAATCATTAGCTATTGTGGTACACAATTTCCAAGTTGGGTATTTGATAATTCGTTATCAAATTTGGTGTTCTTACTGTTGGAGGACTGTAAATATTGTCTATGTCTGCCTCCATTTGGACTACTGTCATCTCTGAAGACCCTTGTGATCAGAGGGTTTGACGGAATAGTGAGCATTGGTGATGAATTTTGTGGGAGCAACTCTTCTTCGTTCTCTTCCTTGGAAATATTGGTATTTTACAACATGGAGGAATGGGAAGAATGGGAATGTAAAACTACTTCTTTTCCACGACTTCAACATCTTTCTATCGATAAATGTCGCAAGTTGAAAGGTCTGCCAGAGAATTTTTTGCATTTAAAGAAACTAAATATTCATTATTGTGATAAGCTCGTGATCAGCTTAAACAGCATGGTCACATCTTCACTTCAACTCTTGAGTATTGATTCATGCCCACTTGTGAATATTCCTCTTACCCATTGTGATTTCCTTGAAGAAGTGACAATTGATAATGGTTGCGACTCTCTTACAACCTTTCAACTAAAATTCTTTCCGAAGCTCCGTTTACTTCATCTGAAAGAGTGCCAAAACCTACGAAGAATTTCACAGGAGCACGCTCATGATCATCTCAAGGAAATATCAATCTATGATTGTCCTCTATTTGAATCATTTCCCGATGAAGGATTATCTGCACCGTGGCTACTAAAAATTGCAATTCGCGAAGCAAAGAATTTGAAATTGTTGCCAAAACGCATGCAGATCCTGCTTCCATCTCTTGTTGAACTGCGGATAATTGATTGTCCACTGCTGGAGATGTTTCCAGACGGCGGAGGTTTGCCGTCAAATGTAAAACATGTGTATCTTTTCCGATGCTCAAAACTTATTGCCTCCATGAGAGGGACTTGGGATGCAAACACATGTCTTGAAAGGTTTTGGGTTAACATGGTCGACGTGGAGTGTTTTCCCGATGAAGGTTTGGTGCCACACTCTGTTACTTGTCTAAGAATCAGTGAATGCCCGAATCTCAGAAAGTTGAACTACAAAGGTCTCTACCACCTCTCTTCTCTCACACTTTTTGATTGCCCCAACCTACAATGCTTACCAGAGGAAGGTCTACCCAAATCCATCACTTCTCTTACAATCTTGGACTGTTCATTGCTCCAACCGCGTTGCCAGAATCCAAAAGCCGAAGACTGGGAAAAGATTGCTCACATTGAAAACCTAAAAGTTGGCCAATAAGACGAAGCAGAAGTTCAAAACATGTGTCGAATTCCCATTTATCTCTCTCTTCTAGAGGTACTAATTCTACCTTTTCAAAATTTGAAAGAACATATTTTTTTTTTACTTTTGACATTTTCTTCCTGTAACTTAAATTTTGACCTTTTTCTTATAACCTGAAGATAATATATTTTAAGTGATTTTAAAATATAAAAAAATAAAAAGTTATTTAAAAAATGTCATATCAAATTATAAAAGAAATTTGTAAAAATTTAATTATTAAAAAGTTATTTTCCTTACAATTTTAGTTGCAAATGTTTCACTCTATGATTGACTTTTACTAAAAATAGGATAGGAACACTGAGTTTTAAAGGAGTGATAAGATAAGTTTTAAATGGAGTATTTTAACAATAATACAATTCTTTTCCAAACATCATAGATCCATTTATTACAAATATGTAAAAATAATCACTTTAGTATTATTGTATATACTAAATTTTATATTGAATCACTTAACGATAACAATAATTTGAAATTTATTATACCTAATATCTCTCATTATGTGATTTAGTATTTATTATTTAGAAATTCAATTGATTTATAGGGTAATTTCACTATTAATAAAACCTCCTACACATTGAATTTGAATTGAATTGATTTCTTCTCAAATTTTTCATTTTCTCAAAAAAAAATTATTTCAAAGTTTGTTAAAATATTTTCCATAAGTGTTCAATTTACTTGTTATTATATCTACGTCTCTCAATTTTTGATTAGATTTTGATAAATTATTTTTTATTATAAAACCTTTTTTTAAATAGATATATTGCTGAAAAATAAAAGAATAAAATGATTGTTTTAAAATGATAAAAGGATCCAATTGAAGTATGATAATAAGAATCCAATTGTTGAATTAAAAGAATCATTTCTTAATATTCAAATAATTACATGTAGGTGAGAAGTTTCATATTAACCCTTTAGAACATATATAAATATTCAGTATATTATTTTGACTCATCCAAAACTTATAGTTAAAATCCACCACTCTTTAAAAACATGTGATTTTGAATGTTTCAAGATTGATATGAAATATAAGAGAAGTGTTGGTTATTTCACAAAGGTACCAAAGTCAATTGTAATATAATAATTCTACTAGCAAACGAGTTGGATATTGTAATTCGTCTTGTCTTAGGTAAGTTCCTACCACTTTAATTTTAAACATAAAAAAATAAAAAATAAAAGTTGGTGGACCATGATGAGCTAGCCTGCCAAACTAGTGGACTAGACAAGCCTTACTACAATGGGTTGGCGGCTTAGAAGTTCTAACCTTTCCATTTTTTCTTGACGGATCAATGCATTTGGTCTCTTTTAACATTCCTACCTCTTTTACTAAAAAGATATTATTAAAAGATTTTAGTAATTTCTTAAAATGTTTTTATTAATATGAAAAATGTTACTAAAAGTTATACTTCGCAATTAGCGGATATAGTGAGTATGCATCATCCTCTTGAAGTCCTGAGAATTCATTCATGCCCAAATATGAATATTCCCATGATCAAATTACAACTTCCTTGAAAAAAATGATGATCGATGATGGATGATGGTTGTGACTCTCTTACAATTATTTATATGTTTTACACAATGATTTCTTATTTCAACCAGAAAACAGCATTCAAGTTGTTTGCGAGCATTGAATATAACTTCCACTTTTTATTCCTTTGATTTCATCTGTATACTAAAAAAATGTTACGGTTCATAGGCTGGACTAAGGAGTGAGTATGGGTCGAATCCAGCAAGTGGAAAACTGTAAATTAGTTCTGGGCCGATCCAGCCCTAGACGCTTCAATCAGGCCCCATACATCTAAAAAGGCCGCCATACTATAACGATAACTTTTGGGTTTTTCTTCCTGCACCCCCTATTTTTATTCTTACACCCCCAACTATTTTATAATTCTCCTGCTACCCTTTTGATTTATAATTACCAGCTTTCAAAAATTGGAGTTATGAACTTTCAAAAACCAGTGTTACCAGCTTTCAGGATCAGGTGTTATCGATTTTCAGAAATTGAAAATTTCATTCTTGGGGTGTCGATTACGAAAATATTTAGTTTATAATTTATTTTTATTTTTTTAAGGGCATAATGATCTTCTCAATCAAACTTAGAGGTATAGAAAGAAAAATTGGGGCTGCAGGAAGAAAATTCCTAACTTTTCCACTCCCAGTTTGGGACGGTTGTAACAAAAACTACCGATTCTGAAACTTATTTTAATAAAATTTATTATTTATTTAAATTTCTACTATTAGATTGTTATCAAAGCATACGTAAATATTTAGTTTTATACTCCAAATACAATTGTAGTTAAATGATAGAAAAGAATTAGAAAATAATAGCATAAACAATGCAATAAAAAAATGAATGTGTACTTGTGTTAAGGGTTGTACTATTTGTCGGAGATAAAATGTGAACTAAAAATATAAAGTAAATTTATAATTTATAAATAGATATAAATCTTAATTTTCAAACTGATTCTAGAAGATGTTCATTTTTTAAAATAATATCAAAATTATCCATAACTTATTTTAACAAAAATTATTGTATATTTAAAGTTATCATAGGTTATTAAATCACACATAAATAATACTCAAAATGTATAAGCTTGAGACTCAAGTACTCCCCCATGTCAGTGATGATGTTTCTTAGTGTTACAATTTTACAGAAAAGAGAATAGCAAGAGTGGGTTAGTATGGAGAGAAGATAAAGGCTGCATGGAAAGGTGTGTCATTATTAATTCCTGTGTATGTGCTGTCTCATGCAGCCATCATCCATTGAAGGTAAGAAAAACATTATGGTGGCCAATTAATATAAGCAATCATTTAATATATAATGTATACCTATCCACACAACCCACTAATTTCATATGCTTGACCTAATTTTTTTTTTGGCTGCTCATTAGAAACTTATTATTATCTAACTTTTCTAAATAGGATTGTTAAGAAAATGTGATGTTGTTTAAGCAAATTTATTTTTGGGAATAAGTACGAGTCAAAAGTCATATATATATA
>Ga0099823_1006174_pt1 | contig 12066 bp, 8 predicted proteins | sample CowpearedBW_FD_76831 | JGI IMG/M metagenome (GOLD analysis project Ga0099823, IMG submission 76831) | Root nodule microbial communities of legume samples collected from California, USA - Cow pea red BW | ecosystem: Host-associated > Plants > Roots > Nodule | place: USA: California | collected... | reverse complement strand
ATTTATTATTATTTATTATTATTACGATGATTATTATTATTATTATTCTTTTTATTATTATTATAGTTTTATTTTACTATTATTATTATTATTTATTATTATTATTATTTATTAAATTTATTATTTCTTATTTTTATTCTTATTATTTTTATTATTTTTATTTTATTTTACTATTATTATTATTAGTATTATACTTATTATTGTTATTTATATTATTATTATTATTATTATTATTATTATTATTATTATTATTATTTATGTTTCGTGCTCATTGAGACTTGCTACGAGTGGGGAGGTTTGGAGCTATATGATATAGCCTGAGTCCATGGTCAAGTAATTGTATAGGTAAATAGGTGAATCTCTATTTTTACTAATTGTATATTTATATTGTTATGAACTCACCCTTTTTGTGTGTTTGGCGATGATCGTGTGACTTGTCACACGGGAGCAAATGATGTTCCAGGTGATGCTGGGGACGCATAGAGATGGAAAAAGGGCTATCTTGGGAGTTTTATTATGAATTATTTATAGTTATTTGATTTACCTTCAAATGGTTTTTGGAACTTGTAATATAATTCATAGTTATGTTCATTTGAATTTAAGCGTGTAGAACAAATTTTAAAGATTCCCACGTTTTAGGAAGAGTATTTTATGACTATTGAGTTTTATTTATATATTATTTATTTTATTCAAGTAATTTCCAGCTAGGACGTTACATCTGCTACCAATAAAAGAGGAGGAAGAACAACCCTCTTTCCTTGTTGCGAGCCTTGAGTTTGTGAGTTTGTGGAAGCTTGAAAAAGGTTATTATATTTATCAACCTTTAACTTTGATTGATTATATTTAATGAATGACAATCTTTAAGACTCCATCATTGTATATCAATCAACAATGAATTGCTGAAAAAGTCGTCTAGATCTAAGCAACGTTAATGATTCCGAGTGTCCTTTTTGTAACTTGAATAGAACTAGTGCCAAACTATTAGTTAGATCCTTTTGCTATTGAATCCTGGTTTATCACGATGATTGATATCACATCTATAACCATCCTCCCCATATGCAAAGAGTAAAGGATATTGAAATCCTAAATAGTTGATATGCAACTCATTTCTCCTTTGTAATTTGTTGGATTGCTTCTCCATAATGATATCTCTGCCTGAAGTAGTGTCTACATCACCAACTATTAGGGCTGCAACTTCTGAAATATTAGGCACATTATATATCCTTCCATCTTTGGTCTTGTCTACAATAAGTCCTAATTTCAAGTTATCAAATGGCTGGTCTCTATATATGTGCATTGCCATTCTAAATGATTTGGCATGAACAATTGAACTCATTAGCATCTTATTTATTTTTTTGACAATTTCCGAATCAATATTGTCTTTATTACTGAAAACAATAATCAATTAAATGAGGAATTATTTTGTTGGATTTACAACAATAGAATAAAAACATTCATGTACCTTAAAGATTTCATTCTATTTAAACTTCATTTTCAGTGTCATAAATATAAAGTTGGGCAAAATTCAAAAGCCTTCCTCGTACGGGTAAAAGGTTGCCTATTCTATGACAAGATTGACAGTGGATTCATAAATTAGGGGGGTCCTTTTCCATTCTTAAATTTTTTATCAAATTTTACTTCGGGTGATATAAATGCAAACATCATATATGTTCTAATATGATTTTGATAGTTCTTGCTCTCTTTGGATCCATTATCAAATAAAAGACGTTGCAAAACAATTGGTGGGTCCTTTAGAATTGGTAGTTGAACTTTACCATTACCACAACACATGAAAGTCAGATTCACGCACCTTTTGCTCTTGTTAATCTTTTCCTCGTACCATATATAGGCCTTGCATTCCTTGAATATGAATACTGGATCACCAATATCTTCATACATTGTGTCTAATAAAGAATATCCTTAGTTAAGGGAATTCAATATAGATGCAATACAAACATTAACTATTAAATACAATCTAATTTTGGACTCATGCTCTGTGTAATTTCATTCCCTCTCCTATACAATGTTCTTGCATGTCTTTGTTTACATAGGGTGGTGAATCTGAAAACCTTTCTAGTATATCTAAAATGATGTTGTAGTTCTGTCAACAAATATTTCTATTCTAAATGTGTTTTGAAATGTAATCTACCGTATATAAGTTCAATAGGTACAAATTTAGTAAGGACTACTTGTAACGATATTTTTAATTTGTGGACTTTTACTTTGATGTACTATAGCTTCATTTAGCAGTGTCTCCGAAGATGATTGACCTGTTAGGGCAGCAACTTGAAACTTCTAATATAGAGTTTGACGATGAGAATTCTAATGCAAGCTTCTACAATTCATTCAATTATTTTTTCCTTGTGGTGGTTGAGGAAAGTCTTGATTGAGGAAAGTCATCATTGTTATATCACAAAGTGGTGTGCAATTCCTTCTTTTTCCCCTACTCTTGATCATGTTGGACACTTTGACTCATTTTTGCACATTTCATTTTCTTTTCTTTTAACATCAACTTTCTTTTCAGTCTTGCATTTGCACAAGCTGCATTTGATTTGAAGTTCTGACCACTCATATTGGTCACTGTAAGAATAGATATTGTTACTGAAACAAAAACATTGTACACATTCACATTCCATATTAATCTTTTATACTAAAAACACATTTATCTGAAAGACAATAATAGTATAGATGAGTGTAGTTAAACTTTTACATTCAATCCCATAATAAAAGAAATACATGGATAGTGTTCCAAGAAAACCAAAAACATTAAAAATAATGTCCAATCCATTATTAGTGAAGTAGTAATCCATAATGTATTGAGGAAAATTTGTTTAGTATACCTCCAACTTCATTTACTTGACTTATGCCTTCTTTTTCCTTTAAATTGTTAATATGCAGAGATTGTTCTTTGTTTTACTACTTCCCATATTTGGAGTTTTGAAAAAAAACTTCTTAAATGGACTTTTCATTCTAGGTAGATGTATAATGCGTGCCAAAATGAAATCTATTTAATCAGTTTATTTTATTAAATCCTTTAATGTAGAAATGATTGATAGTATATCATGAGTACATTTTGAACTTCTTGAGATCAACAATGAAGGAATAGTTAAGGAAATAATTTTATATGTCATATTCTGTAACTTTACCTTTTACAATCTTTCAAGGTTGGACATTTTGATACAATTTTTCCTTTTTTCATTTCATTTTTAGATAAAGTTGTATTATTTTAATGCGTATTAGTTGAACTGAATTTCTAAAAGTTAATCTCAAGTGTACTACATCAAATGTCTACATCCATAATTAGTGTTAACGTAGAACCTTCTATTTTGATAACTGTTGATGTTGGTTCAGAGTAATATATACTTTTGACTTTCCCCTTTCTGTAAATCTCTTTGAACTTCACAATCCTACTTCTACAATGAGGATTATTCCTTCAAGAACTGGTTCAGAGTCTAATTACCTTGGTATCTCCTAACTAGGTTAGTTTTCAAGTTATGTTATCATATTTCTTTAACACTACTTATTTGTCATTTTTGACAAATAATTCTTTATTTTGTAACTCTTTTTGTTAGATTGGTTGTAATAATTAAATCTTTCATCAAATGTCCAACTTTTAGATCGTATACATTTAGAGTTTTAAATTAATGTTGTCCTACAAGTTGACATGGCGAAATATTGTATTTTTGCAACAATTAAGTACTTTGTAACTTTTCATCTCAAAGACTCCAACTTTTCCAAAATCAGTTACTTATAAAGCATACCTAAAGGAAAAAACTACATTTTGAATTTATTAGATGAATTGTGTTTATGGTTTGTTCTCCAAGCTTTGTAATATGCTATTTGGTCAATACATGGTTATAAAAATCAATGTAAACATGATTTGGTTCCATTTTGTGATTATTGTGTCATTCAGTTTGAAGAAACTTTCTTGCTTTACTGGGGACAACACATGCTAATGGGTCCAAACTATTTTCAGGATCTAAGAGGGAACTATATCATGGTTGAATTTTAGGACTCTTTGACCCAAACCCGAACAATTCATATAGCTCGTGAACTTGCAAATTATTATAAGTTTGATTATATGTACTGGTTAGTCATACTATATTGTGGACACCGCTACTTTCAGTTTAGGATTTTCAATTTCTCTATTGATGAAATAGAGTATCGTACATTCAAAATGATTCCTATTCCACAACAACCTTTGTATTCTTTGAGGTTTTTGACTTGTTTTAAATATGATCTATTGGTCTCTGAGGTACTATTTTAAAGTTCATAATATTGTCTTTGGTGTATTAAATTTATCCCGATATCTTGCAATTTTTTTAATGTGGTTGTAGAATTTCATTCGCTTGGATGACTCTTTTCTTCTATTTTGGTGACATGAATTGCCCTTTGACATGGTTCACCTTATTGATCCTCGTCAGAAGAAACATGATATTGGTATCTAGATGTTAGGCAATAAATATTTGATCTTATATAAAGGGGTCATAAAGATGTGTCAGTACTACAGTCTGAAGGAAAACAAAATCATACATATGAATTATGTTGACAAAAATACATTTTATTTAAGGTTTTTTCTTTTGAAGGCATTGGGATTGAATACTCTCCTGAATTGGTTACCAATACTAATGATGATTCAAGTTCTAGAGGATATGACCCTACAAATTTTTACCATTCAATGAGAAAATAGTTATCTACAAATGATGTTGAATCCTCTTCACTAGTATCTAACTCTTAAACTTGGATATTATTATGTAATATTGTTTCATGCGTTATACTTATAACGAAATTCTCACTTTGTTCAGTATTTGGAATCCAACTTTGCAGCAAAAGATTTGGCTAAAAAGAGGAAGCGCCACTTATTGGTCAATGTTGATGGTGATTGTTGGCCTTGTACAATTTAAAGGTCTCAAAGAAATAACAAAGAATGCTTTTTAAGTTGTGGATGCAAAAAATTTCTACAATCAGAATGAATTCAAGGAAGGAACTATAATCCGACTTGGTGTAGATGAGGACCTAACCACGTATATCTATATAATGGAGATAAAGATATAGCTATGTTGGTTCATGGGTTATTTTGTCAGTACATTCAAATACATCTATATTATGTATATCAATGTTAAGTATATTATGTATGATTAATTGTGTTCGTGGTTCTTATTCCTTAGCTCTAAATTTATGTAGCCTTTGACAATTATAGGTTAACCTTAAAGAAAAGGAGACGAAAAACTAAATATACAACTTCAAAACCAAATTTGGTATTAGTGCAAAGACTTACATATTTACATGTTTTGGGCCTTAGTTTTTATGCATAAGAAGTTGGTACTTGTAGATAAAGAGTCCAAACAAATTTACGTTTCACCAATCAAATTACATGATTGGTTGTAAAAAAACTATATTGAGTAACTTATATTAATATAATAATGTGCAAAGTGCATAAATATAGAAATGTGTAACATTTAACTTAAGTGATAACATATGACATTTATTATATGCCACAAAAGTAGGTTAACATGTTTGTAGGCTAACAATTCAAATGTATATTGATAGTTACAACACTATCAACATATGATGACATAAAATTTGGTACTTGCAAACAAATTTACATTTTACCAATAATGTTCGATATTCATCGGTACTACAAAAATTACAACCATTACCCGTCCATAACAGTCAACTCCAACCAAAAAGTCAAACACGACCTAAAAAAACATTCAAATTGTTATAGGTTCCAAAATACACCACATAATGGACAACATTAATAAGTATATATATATATATATATATATATATATATATATCAACTGGTCCACATTAGTCATTTTCTTGTTTCATTCACTTTTTAGCTTTCGTCTTAGAAAGTTCTGCACTTGGTATATTATTCAGGTGCTCGCAACCAACCTCCAAGTCCAACAATAACTCCTTTGTAGTGGTAACACAAATAACAATGTAAGGATCATGAGCTATCGAACCACTTAAAGTCAACTACAATACAAGATTTTTGTTATTGATATTAATTTTGTGAGTTATAAAAGATTTGATTGTTGTCGCAACCGGAATCGCGACGGGGCGGCGAACCAAAAAAAGAAAACAGGTTTAAAAAGAGATTTGGAGTCGCCACCATAGTTATTATGAAAAACTATGGAAAACCATAAAAATAAAACAAGTCTGCGAAAAACCAGATTTTGGGTCCGGGTGTCGGTTACGCGTAGAGAAGGTGTTAGCACCCTACCGCGCCCGCCCGAGGGTGGTACCTTTAATTAAAAATGCAAAGTTGATATGGTTTTCAAAATATTAATTTTCCCCAAAAATAATAAGACAAAAATGCTAAAAGAAACAAAATATTTTTTTAATTTTTTTTGGGCCTGATAAGGATTGACCTTGGTCCTACGTATTCTCATTCAAAATGAGAAATCAGGGTTACGTAGTTCTTTAAAAGATATGAGAAACAATTGAGAAAATAATTTGATTTTTTGGAGGTGAACCTGACAAGGACTAGCCTTGCTCCTACGTATCTCACGGTGGAGAATCAAGGATTACGTAGTTCTTAAAAAGACTTTGTTTGAAAAAGTTTATATTTTTATATTTTTTTGAAATTTTATATATTTTTTGTATTTTTTGAATTACTTGAAAATACTTGTCACATGACGCGAGAGGTCGGACAGACACTAAAAGAGAAAGAAAACATTTTTTGGTATTTTTGAAAATGAGTGTCACACGGTGCGGACGACCGGACAGACACAATAAAGTGAAAGAGAACATTTTTATTATTTTTATTTTTTCTATTTTTTTACAATTTTTGGTAATTTTCAAATATTTTTGTTTTTTATGAAAGTGCATGAGTAATTAGGGAGAGGTACATGAAGTAAGTGAGGTGTGTTTATTAAAAGTGGTGGTACGATGAGTAAAATATAAAACAAGCCCAAAATAAGAGTAAAAAGTGTATGTAAGGGGTGTGAGATTAGTAATTGTGGAGGTGCGCGAGAAAGTGAATAATGCAGCGAAGCCCAACAAGCAACAAAACGAGGCGGGAGTGCAGGGTCGTAAAAATGGAGGCGCACGAAGAATAGCCATCCCAAGCCATAGCAAAGTCGTGGATGTGTAGAAACTTAATATTGGGGGTGTACGAGAAAAGCCACACAGACCCAATTTTTCCTCTACCCTAATAACCCTAATTAGCTAAACCTCTCATCACTTCACAAACGGTAGCCCCTTCTCTGATGCCTCAAGCCAACGAGCCACCAAGACAGGTGCCGCTGCCACAAGTCCCACGGTCGGCGAAACATGCCGCCGTCGACGCCAGCCACCACCGAAAGCATCGCCAATGAGAACCCAACTTCCCGAATCATCCCCTTCTCGTTTTTTCCCTGCGCGCGAGCCAAGGGTCACTCCTCCTTCCCGAAGACGCCACTGTTCTCCGTTTCTGATTTGTGCTCGGTGGGATGAATGGATTTGGGGAAGATGACGCATGAGTATTTGACACTGGAAAGGGGGTTCCGGTTCTCTGTTTTTTATCTTGGTTTCTATGCAGGTGGATTCGAACATTGAGGAAGAAAATATTGTTGTTATATGAAGGTATGAATCTGGAGGTGAAAGCTAAGACAGATTTGGGCTCATTCGTGTGCGAGAATGTGGACGAGATAGTGGTGAAAATAGGTCCTAGGAATGTTCACAACTTTGGCTATTTGGGTGGATATGGAAAATGGTGAGGATGGGTGAATAGAGGTTCTCTGGCTTTGGTTGTTTTGTGTAGATTGGAGGAATGGGGAATGAGGAATGTAAAACGTGTTGTGGTCAGATGGATGTAAATATGCTCTTGTGTATGTATTCTGGTTGCAGGTTGAAGTGATTCGATTCTGATCATTTTCTTTTATTCAGATGCAAGGCACAAGTATATATAAATGGAGGTGACAATAACTTTCATGGAATCCAGAATTAACAACCAACACTCGTTCAAGCGCATAACTAGTCACATACGTTTCAAATCACAATTACCCAAGATTCAAGTAGCGAACTTACCTTTTGGTGCTATTTCCTCTCCTGCTCGGAACTCCTTTTCTTGTGACACTCCCCGTCCCCTCCCTTTTGCCTTTTCTTTTATCTTCGTGCTCCTTTGCGTGCTCTTTTGCTCCCTGTTGTTCTCTCCTTGTTCTGTATTTTGTTCCTAAATTGTGTATCTCCTCCTCGAGTGTTCTTTTTTCTTTTATTTATGAGATCCTCTCTGTTTGTTCATGGTAGGGTGGGAAGTGGCGGTTGCTTACTCGCCTTGTTTTGTCACCAACAGAGCCACTTTTTCCCTTCAATCAATCCATGCCCCTCTGATTAGTCACTATGGCATTCCTTATCCCTGATGCAATTTATTTTTTGTATGGTAAGGTAGCTGCAGTTCAGCCAGTCCACCTTCCAGGGGGCGAAAAGAGGAAAGAGCTAGGCAATCAGTGTGCAGAAAATTAAATGCTCTGCAACTTCTTTCTCTTTGCTCTATCTTTTTTCTGTTTTTACGTCTTCTTTATCCCTTTTTTTTCAAATCCGTTCTTCTTTTTATCCTCTTTTTTAATCCGTTTTCCTTTTTTTAAATAATGAATAGTAAAAATAAAATAAAATAAATAATAATAAATACATATATATAAAATAATAATAAAAATAATAATGAAAATGAAGAGAATTGAAAACAAAATAAAAATAGATAAAATAAAAAGAAAATAAGATAAAAAGACAAAATAAAACACAATAAAATCAAAGTAAAATAAGATGGAAAATAAATAAATAAAATAAAAATAATAACAAAAGAATAATAATAATAAAAATAAAAATAAAAATAAAAATAATAAATAATAATAATAAATAAATATATAATCCGGACGAAATTGGGTGTTGACAGCTGTCCCTTTTTAGTTAGATTTTACTGATAATATGAAAATTGAATTTTTGTAATATCATAGTAAAAGATAAGTAAAGATAGAAACACTAATTTCGTTCGGGTTTTGACAAGGAAGAGGGTGAATAAGAAAAGAATTAAAGTGAACTGGACTGAACCAATCCTAAGAAAAGGGTCTTATCCAAAAGGGAGAGAGAAATCACTAACCATTCTATTAGAGAGGGTTGTAATGTTAGACAAACTTTGAATTTTTATTTATTTTGAATTTTGAAATTCCTTTTTTTTTAGATTTTTCTTCTTTTTTTTTCTTTTTTTCTTTGAAAATATTTTTTAGATTTTGCTTCTTCTTGAGATTTTTCTTTTTTATACGTGAATGAGATCATTCCAAAGGAGAGGGTTATGAAGAAAGGAGGATAGGGATAAAGTGTCATAACCTTGGCAGGGTGTCGTAACCCTGACTTAGAAGTGGTGGACAAGGTGTCGACACCTTGGTGCAGGGATCAGGGTGTCGTAACCCCGATATGCAGGACAAACAAGGTGTCAAAACCTTGGTGCAGGAATCAGGGTGTCATAACCCCAATAAGTGGGAGAAACAAGGTGTCGTAACCTTGGTTCAAGAATCAAGGTGTCGTAACCCCGATATGCAAGAGAAACAAGGTGTCAAAACCTTGGTGCAGGGATCAGGATGTCGTAACCCCGATTTGCAGGAGAAACAAGGTGTAGTAACCTTGATGCAGGGATCAGGGTATCGTAACCCCGATATGCAAGAGAAACAAGGTGTCAAAACCTTGGTGCAGGGATCAGGGTGTCGTAACCCCGATATGCAGGAGAAACAAGGTGTTGTAACCTTGGTGCAGGGATCAAGGTGTCGTAACCCCGATATGCAAGCAAAACAAGGTGTCAAAACCTTAGTGCAGAGATTAGGGTGTCGTAACCCCGATATGCAAGAGAAACAAGGTGTTGTAACCTTGATGCAAGGATCAGGGTGTCGTAACCCCGATATGCATGAGAAACAAGGTGTTGTAACCTTGGTGCAGGGATTAGGGTGTCGTAACCCCGATATACAGAAGAAACAAGGCGTCAAAACCTTGGTGCAGAGATCAGGGTGTCGTAACCCCGATATACAAGAGAAACAAGGTGTCGTAACCTTGGTGCATGGATCAGGGTGTCATAACCCCGATATGCAAGAGAGACAAGGTGTCAAAACCTTGGTGCATGGATCAGGGTGTCGTAACCCCTATATGTAAGAGAAGCTTGATTGATAAGAATTTTGTAACTTGGAGGAGGAAACCTGACTATATGTTGATCTTTTTGCACTTTTGAAAGGGAAGAGTTTGATAACCATTCATATGAATGAAGAGGGCTTTAATCTGATGATTTTTTTTTTTGGATTGATGTCAACACATGTTATGATTTTTTTTTTGCCACTAGGTGTCAAAACCTTATTGCTAGAATGAGGGTGTCAAAACCTTGATATGAAAAGCCGCATGCTTGGTGAAAAAAGTTGAATGTGTCTTGTCTTTTGTTCTTTTCATGCATGTCTGAGTCAATTGTTTCATTTATAATCATCAAATTCATATTTATTTTCAATGTTTCCTGAAAGTTAGGAATGTCATACTTATCGAGGTGTAATGCTCAAAATGTTAACTTGACTTTCTCTTTCGAAAAATGCGTGCACGCTTGCTCGGGTTCATGGAAGAGTGAAAAGCGAGAGATGTTTGGGAAGAGTTTGAAGGAGACTGAGATAACCATGTGGCCACATCATTTCTCTTACACTCCTAAAAGGGGATATAATTTGTGAATGTCAGGGTGAAAAACACAAGAAACCTAAAAATTGCCCTAGTTTTGGTATATGGGAAAGGGATGTGAGGATATGGATCAATGAGTGTTATGGTGAGATATTCACGTGAAACCCGGAAAGCTGCCCCAGCTTTGGTATTCATAGAAGAATTTTGATTGAACAAGGGGTTTTGTTTCCGAATATGGGGATTCATGAGCGTTGGGGTGAGAAATTTATGTGAGACTCACAAAATTGCCCCAGTTTTGGTGTATGGAGGAGAAATTGGATGAACAAGGGTGTTGTTTCAAAAGAGGTAGTGGAAATGGAAAGGATTGACTGAAAAGGATTGGATGAAAAGGATTGCCCTAGTTGGTTCGTTTTCCCTTTGCTTGCTTTTGACTAGATGATAAGGAGTTCTCTTCTTCCCGAGACATCATCATTTTTTCATTCTTTTTCACTATTGCATTTTTTTCATTCACTCAATTTTAACGATTGCATTGTCAGCCATGTCGCCTTATCAGAGAATTAAGCTTTCAGAAAATTAGAGCAATCATTTTTCAATCAGTGTGGACTTTTATTTGGCTTGTAACATGACTTTGGGTTGAAAGGTTTTGAAAGAAAGGACATAAAGGTCCAAATGAATGTTTATCAGTTATCACTTTTGAAACCTGGGTTATCATATAGGTATTGCATGACTTATTTGCCAACTTTTTGAACGCTGCACTTTTCTCAGATTTTATCTCCATTTTTCATTTGTCATCACTTGTGATTTCTTCCTTCTTCTTTTTTTGTTCTTCCTTGATGACTCCTTCATTTGATTACTGAGTGCTTTGTACGCGTGTTTTAAGTTAACCTTTACTATAATGATAACCCTGGTTTGAGGACATTTTTGAACAAAAACTTATTTTTGGCTCAATGGGGGTAGCAAGGGATAATTCTTACTTCTATGAATATAGACAGATGGCCACACATCATTTCAAACTCAAATTGCTTTATTTTCAAAAGATTAACTCCACGACAAAACTCGACGACCTTAACACAAGTTGCCTCCTTTTTTTCTTGTTTTTGTTTTTTTTTCTTCTTCCCCTTTTTTTTTGCTCAAACTGCCCTCTTGGGTTTTCAATCTAGCAAATTATTTGATTTGTCCCAATGGATTAAGAGATCACCTTAGTAGCACAAGCGAGGATAACCTTGGCAAATTTGCCCGAATATGAAGGTTTGGGTTTATTAATGTGGGCGGTAGAAACGATGTTACGGCAGATCCTTTATTTTGGGAAAGCGAAGGGTGAAGGATTTCAAGCAATAGGTGCACGAATATTTCAAAAGAAAACACCAAGTAGTTCTTGATTAAAACATTTGACCTCCAAAAAGCATGATACCCCATTATTCTTTTCTTCTTTTTGATTAT
>Ga0099823_1006173_pt1 | contig 12067 bp, 1 predicted proteins | sample CowpearedBW_FD_76831 | JGI IMG/M metagenome (GOLD analysis project Ga0099823, IMG submission 76831) | Root nodule microbial communities of legume samples collected from California, USA - Cow pea red BW | ecosystem: Host-associated > Plants > Roots > Nodule | place: USA: California | collected... | reverse complement strand
TATGTATATATATGTATGTATACATATATATACATACATACATATACATACATATATATATACATATATATATGCATACATATATATATACATACATATACATATATATATATACATACATATATATATATATACATACATATATATATACATATATATATATATATATATAATAAAGAACACATATATAACAAAGAACAACAATAAAGAGATAATCAATTTAACGCCTAGTTGAATGTATTATAATCACAACTCTATTATTCAATGATCATTTATACTCTATGAGAGACTAAGTCTCTTAACGTAAATGGATTGGATTACTATTAATGAACTGAAATAAGTTAGAAGGTATTTAGGTTCAAATATATTTGATTTTTTCTTTCTAGAATGCTTTTTCTTCCTACATTCCCATAATTTCTTGTTGCAGCCCTGTAATTTTTAAAATGGCCATTTTATATTTTGTAAAAGTAGCTTTGGAATTGCATGTTCTAGAAATCTTTCAATAGTCTCTTATCTTTGAAGTTTTTCTTGAATATTTGCATTATTTTGGATAGATTTAAGTTGTTAATTGGGAGTTCTTAGTCTAGATTAGTTTAAGAACTATTTTAGGTTAGTGTTATAAAATTTTCTTAATTAGGTTATTTTAGTCCATTTTTACTTTAAGTATTAGAATTAGCTTTAGAATAGCCTTGGATTAAAGAGTTTTAGTTATATATTAGTTCTTAGTGTGGTTACAATTTTAGAAGCTAGTATTCTAGTTTAATAGATAGACCTAGTAGTAGCTCATATATTAGAATATGTTAGTGTAGAGTAGACTAGTGTTCTTAGTTAGCTTAAATAGTCTAGTATAGATTAAGATTGTTTTTGTGTGCATTTGAATAGTTGTGTTGAGTCATAGTTCAGGTTTAGGACAAGTAAATAATAGCTCTAGTGTTGTTTTTGTTCTTAAGCAAGAATAATTAAATGAGTCATTTAACCAAGTCTAGTTAGGTAGTTTAAGTAGCATAAACAACTTTAACTTGTGTTTTGTGATTATATGCAGCTAAAGGATGCAAAGTCAGCGGTAAAATAGTGATTGAAAGCAACCAATGCATGCAAACCAGTAATAACCTCCATCAATTATGTAAAGTTGACTTTTTCAATCAGAGTTGACCAATAGTTGACTTTTTGCAATTGAGCTTCAAATGTTATGGCAGTTGTGGGAGAATCTAAAGAGCATTAAAATACACTTGTGTTGAACATAAAAGGGTTTAGAAAAGATAAAAAATTGCATCCAAATTCTAGTTTTCATTTGCACTTACCTAGTTAACTAGTTAAATTAGGCTTTAGTAGTCAATTCTTATTTTTGTAGTTCTAATTTTGTGATTGTGTTTGGCAATGTAGGATGGCACATATGCTGAGATATTCGAGTTGCACTTTGTCATGGAAGAAGCTGTCAAAATGAACTTAACATGATGAAAAAGCTTCAAGAGCTACCACAAGGGACATTTACATTTAGAAACTCACGGTGAAAGCTAAATTGGAGTTGATATGAGTCAACTGGAATTACTACATCCTATAATAGGTCAAGGAGCTTGAAAAGGGATAATGGAAAATAGGACTGACCTGCACTAATCGTGACAGCAACTAGAAGACCTTCTACTTAGGTTACTAGCTAAAACTTACTTAATTAGTTAATGTAATTAGATTAGTTTTGTTAGTTGATGAGTATATGTGACTTGTAATAGGCTGTAACAAATGCCGAGGAGAGTGCATTTAAACTACTAACACCAACCATTCATACCACCACCATCACCATATATAAATTCATTCCATTCCTGAAATCATACACTCACACCTCATCTAGAGAACACAAAACATTCACTCTTTCACATTTCTTCATTTTTCTTCCTTCATTTGAAGCTTTCTTGAGCCATTGATCGCAGAGTAGGTTGTCACATCAAGAATCTTCAATCTCTCTATGATTTCATCTTTTTCCACCGAACCAATTTGTTGTAGGCATGTGTATGTTTAATAGATGTGTGTTTTCATTTGTTTTCACGAATTTTTCTTCTCTCTTTTCTGTTTTCTCTTGATCTCAAGCTTTGCTAATTGAGTTTAATTAGTTTATTCTTATTAACTCATCACAACACTGAGTTCAATTTAGAAGCAACTTGAATTTTAGATGATGCACAGTCATCTAAATTGCATTAAATGTCTTTTGATTAGAGTGAATAAGAATTAATCAATGAAGATTGAATTCGATGAAACCTTCAAACCACTATTTTATATGCCATGTATTTTGTTTTGCGATTTTGAAGTATATGATATGTGTTTCTCGATTTTAATGCTTCACTACTTATACATATGACTTGTTTGAAGATTCAATTTCGCAAATTTCATGGTTAAATCAATTTAAGACACTTAGATATTTAATTGTGGTTTACGATAGTTAATTTCGTTAATTAGGTTCCAAAATTTTGAATTAAGGGTTTTACTAAATCGTTTTGGTTAATTTCATTTTCTATCTACAATTTCGTTCATTTAGCCATTCCATTACCATATTTGAATTTGCCTTGCATCTCCATACAGGAACACTTATTGTGCATTTTCTAGTTTTCTGTTTTTAGGTTTCAACATATAAATTTCAATTTTAGCGGTTTATTATAATTGAGTTAGTTTAAGCATATAGGTTTGGTTAGGATAGCTACAATGGGAAAAACTCCATTCTAGTGCACTTGGGAAAGTTGAAGTTGATAAGACCTAGTTCACAATTTTCTTAGTTTTCTATCTTAGGAGATGTGTATTCTCTTTAGGTTGATTTTAGTTTGTTTAGATTAATATAGCTAGATTTCCTCTAGTGTGCATATGCACACACTCAAAGGCATTTAAAACCAAGTTTTTTCTCTCCTACGATTGATCTTTGGTTTCACATTAGTATATAGAAATCAGAAAATCGATTTTGAATAAATTCTTAGTGACAAGAGAGTTTATCAATCTTCCAAAATAAACTTTTCCAAATTTCAAAAAAATGATTTTTGGAGATGGATTTTTAGAACAAAATTTCCAAAACAAGATTTCATGAACAAGCTTTTTGAAATACATTAAATGTATTTCGACATTAGCTCTCTAAAATGGAATTTCTAGAACAAGCTTTTCGAAACATACGTGACACCTTCTAAAACAAGTTTTCTAGAACATGCTTTTTGGAAGAAATGAAATGCATTCCAGAATAAACTTTTCAGAATGATCTTTCTTCTAGAACATATTATATCTATTTTCTTCTTCCTCTTAACTCATGATTGCAATGATGTCTACATTGGGTATAATAGTGGTGTGGTGTAACAAGGGAGGATATTTAGGCTATTTTAGTTATATCCTCATAATTCTTTAAAAAGATGATTTTAGCGTTTATAAAAGTTTTTTTGGATTCTTTGTTCTAAAAATATGATTCACAAACTTTTCGAAATTTCCAAAATATGATTTTGGAAAAGGATTTCTAAAACACAATTTCTAGAACAAGATTTCTTGGAAAAAGTTTCTAAAACATATAAAATGCATTTCATCATGAGCTCTCTAGCATAGAAATTCTAGAACAAGATTTCCGAAACATATGTGATACCTTTTAGAACAATTTTTTCAGAATGTGCTTTTCTGAATAAGTTTTCAAAAACTCATTGATAGAGGTCTTTTTATGTCACATAAGCCTCGTGAAATAAAACTAAGTTTCTCCTTAACTAATGTAGCATAGAGTTAAACCTAGGTCAATCTAAGGAATACAATTTCAATGAGTTAATTGATTTAATTTTTTTTTTCCATTTTGAAGGTTGGGGGATTGCATTGAGTTTGAAAGAAAATAGAAAATAATAAAATGCATTAAAGAAAAAGAAAATGCATAATTAAAATGCATTGAAATTAAAGTGCAGTACTAAGAATGAGTAAAATGTAAATAACAAACAGTGAAACCTAAATCTGGAAAAATAAATTTAGAAAACATGACCAACATTGAATGTTATGTAATGAGACTGAATTGTAAGGTAACTAAAAGCATTCAACTAAGTTCAAAACTACAGAAGCAAAAGATCATAATGAAAATAAAAACTAAACAAAATTCACAATAATGATCGAGAATCGTGAAACTACATTATGAAAGCTAATGCACAACTACAAACGAAAATTGTAAGAGAAAGAAGGAAGTAAAAGAAGAACCATATTGCATTAAAGAGAAACTGGAAAATGAAAGGGTTAAATATATTTTTAGTCCCTGAACTTTGATCCAAAATTAGAATTCGTTCTTGTCTGAAATTTCAATATATTTTGTTCCTTAAACTTTAAAAATTAATAAATATAGTATTTTTAACTCAATTATGTTAACTTTTTTTGAGGTGTTGAATGCATTTCTCATTAGATATTGAACCAGGAATGTGTCAAATAGTGTAAAAAAACTCCAATACTAACATGAAAACGTTCTACACGTCAAAAAAAGTTAACATAATTAGGTTAAAAGAACTATATTCTTTCATTTCTAAAGTTTAGGAACCAAAATATACCGAAATTTCAGACAGGGACGAATTCCAATTTTGAGTCAAAATTCGGGGACTAAAAACATACTTAACCCAAAATGAAAATATTGGATCTTCAATAGTCACCCAAAACCAAACAAAAGCATGAAGCCCATAATCAATCCAACTATAACGTCTTGTTCTGCCCCCCTTTTCCCCTGAATGTTGTCTCCTGCCTCTTCTCACACAAAATTGACCGCATTTCTTTCTTTTTGGGACATTAAATCTTCAACCCATAATGAAAGTCTGGGTGGAATGAAAATAAAGCCTAGGAAATTATAGACATAAAAGAAAAACTAAAACACTACTAGTAACGAATTCTTGTTAACATTTGCAAATTTGTAAATTAAACTACATCTCTTACAAAGTTCCAAAATTTGTGTTCTAGTACTCAAATTAAGTTCGTTGAGTGTAGAATCTAACTGGCAAATAATCAACTCATTTGAAAAACTATAGAAAAAGTTATGAGCAAAACAATTAGCAAAGGTCAGTGTTGGAGATTCTGAGTTTTAGGACTAAGTCGGGCACTAGTTTAGGTGTGTTGAGCGCCAACAAAACAAAGAGAAATCATTTTAATTGTGTTGGACGCCAGTAAATGACGTCAGGTGATACCAAGTCAAGGAGAAATATTAAAAAACATGCTAAGCGTGAATGAGTGCTGTTGGACAATGTTGTAGCTCCTAAAACTTTTTAAAATTACAAATCTAAGATAAAATTAAAAGATAAAATAAACAAATATGCTAAGGAAGTGTAATAAGCTTCATACGAGAGTATAGAAGTTGGGTTATCACTCATGAAATGCATTCCATAACAAACTTTTAAGAACTAGCTTTTTTCATCAACATACTTTACCTTCTTCTTCTTCTTCATTGGTGAAATGGTTGTGATGAATATAGTGATAACAAAAATAGTGTGTTGTGGGAGAGGATATTTTGGGATATTTTTGTTAATATCGAGATGTAGTTAGTAATAATGAGGGTAGAAGAAGAAAAAGTCTTGTTGAATTCTAAATATTATTGGGCTTCAAATTGTCCCAATTCTCAAATTGAAAGTCTAAAAGTAAAGAACTAAGAAAGATTAATAAAATTAAGAGACGAAATGAAGAAATAAAAACTACACAGAAAATGTAGAAAATCGCCTACAATGAGAATAATGAAATTCTTGTTCAAATGAAATGGAGTGTAACATGATTGGAAACAAAATAATACAAAAAGAAGAAAGGGCCAAATTTGGATTACAACATATTTCTTTTCGAATTACTTTAGTTCAGTACAAAGTAATAAAAATAAACAAGGCACATAAAATTAGCAAACTTGGTTCAGTAATTAAAAAAAAATAGAAAAACAAAGCAAAAACATAACAGAAGGATATTTATTCAATTGAGGACGATACGTAACTTTTATTTGTTATCATAATCTAAAAACGAATTTGTTAGAGTAAAAGGAGAAAATGAATCGAGTGAATTAACGGAAAATAGGATAAACTTAGATTTTCAAAGAGTTTTGAGAATATTGATGATTAAAGAATGTTAAATTTAGAAAAGAAAGTGATATGGTAGGAGATTAAATTTGAAGAAATTGAGATTGAAAATTATTAAGCTTAGGAAATAATTTAAGATTGGAAAATACTAAATTTAGAGAAGAAATTGAAAAAGAAGATAGGAAGCAATAAATCGATAAGTAAAAAGACAAACGACAGAAAAATTATACTTGTACTTAAGCATAGGTGAGAAAAAATTTTGAACTTCTAGAATTGGTAGACCTGGCTAATAAAGTATACCGTGAGTGGTATTTACAATTATGTCCAAATGTTTTCAACTGAATTGAAAACTAACTGTATCTAAAATAGTGTTTGTGATGATACCATATTGGTCTCGATCTAAATGTTCTTGATAAAAGCTTCTAACTGTTTGAATAAAAAGTCTTTTGACTCAAATGACATCTTTCAAAACGTGCCTTGTTTCGATTCCTATATCAATATTTTCAACAACATGTGTCAATTGTCTTGTCTTTGAAATATCCCTCTCAAGTCAAGCAATAAATTCTTTGAAAATTTTCTTTTTGAACTACTAATAACGACTCCGTTATTTCTCTTTTGCTACAATTAATGAACTTGGACAAAAATGTTAATTTCACCAAGTTTGTCATTTATTTCTTTTGAAGACTTTTATCAATAATAAACACTTCAAAATCCTTCAAGTGACTCCAGCACATCCTCTAAGACATATTCTAAAATTGTTATTAAAAAAAGAAAACGATAGGTTGACAACAAAATTTTACAACATGTTTTACTACTTATATGACATCCTACGTGACATATCATTTATTGTTTTTATTTTTATTTTTTTAAATTCTACGTTGACAACATGTTTGGAGTGAGAGAGGCGCATTTGTTTCAAAATTAGGGATTGGATTAGACCTTTCTTTTTTGTCTATCGATGTCAAAGACTCTCTCATCTACCATTATTGTTGGTGCTTGGTTGTTTTTTATCCTCCATTCCCTCAACTTTTATTTTCAGTCCTCCATTCTCTTGTTCATTGTGCAGAATTTTTCGTCCTTACTATGCCTTGTTCTACATTCACTTGCGAAAGGGGGAGAAAGGCACATCATAGTTTGAAATTTACAGTTTCATCTACATCGTTATTATTGCTGGAATCACCGGCGAAAGTGGGAGTAAAGCATCGTTGTCCGTTTCGTGTCGACCTCCCTTTTCGAAAGTGCCCTTTGTCCCTTTTATAAGTCTAATGCAATCAAAAGATACAAGATTAGCACTCAAATGATCATTGAAAGCAACCAAAGCATCCAAATCAGCCAACCCTCATCAAATTATGCATAGTTGACTTTTTCAACATAGTTGACCAAAGAGTTTATAGTTGACCTTTTGCATTTGAGCCCTAAATGATATGATAGTTGTGAGAGAAGCTAGAGGACACTTAAAAACATTTGTGCTAACTTGGAAAGAGAAACGAAATTATCAAGAGCTGCATCTAAACATATTTGCTTAGTTGACTTGTGTAGTTGTATTTTGTAGTTTAGTTTTGGTTTACTAATTGTAATTTGTTTTCCTTGGTTCTAAATGCAGGGAAAAGTGTGTGTTGAGGTGTTAGAGTTGGTCCTAGTCTAAAAGAGGTTATTGAGTTGAAATGAAGAGATCAAAAGGATGGCACACAAGTTTAACACGTGGAAGGCAATTTGAGAACTGGAGCTAGAGCTGCCTTGAGCTAATTGGTTTTGCTTACTTCCTACAACAAATAAGGAACTTGAATAGTCAAAAGGAACAGAAGGATTGACCTACACTAGCCTGTGGCAACTGCTTGAAGACTAGTTACCTAGGTTAAGGGTTAAAGTTAGAGGCAATTAGTAGGTAATTAGTTAGTTTTGTTAGTTAGAAGTAGTTTTGTAACCTATAATAGGTTGTGGCAACTCTGAAAAACAATTATATTTCGAGAGAGATACCACAAGCAAGAGGGAGGAACGAAATTGATCCACAACACACACACACACACCATTTCAAATCCATTAACTTTATCATAGAGACATTTTTTCTCTCTCGTTTTCTACATTTTTTGTGTGCTTTCTACGATTATTCATAGAGCCAATAGGATTAACATCAAGGATTTTCCTCCTTTGTGAGTCTTCAATTTGTTTCCACGGAAAAATTGTTTGTAAGCATGTTTCTATTTAATAAATTTGTTCGTTCCTTTCGTTTCTACCTTTTAATTTCTTTATTTTCATCTTTTTTTTGCTAAGTTCAGTTCATGAAGCAAGTTTAGCTGAATGAGTTATGTTAATTCACCACAACACTGAATTTCATTTGGAGACGTCAAATTTCAAAGAATGTGCAGTTATTGAACTTATATTAAATGACTTTTGATTAGAATCAACTTAACACAAGCAATTAAATCTTAATTCATGAATTTCATTTATGCATAACCATGTACACTCTATTCTATTAAATTTCGATTTTGATTTCCGCTTTTAGTTGTTTCTAAGCTTCGTTTATTGGTACTAATAGTTTTGTGATGTTACTCGTGACATGTTTGATGCATTTTCGTGGTGAATTCGTGATCAATTTAGCCTAATTCTTCTTGTAAGACTTGGGAAATTTAACTAAATAATAAATAATCAATTACCAATAATTGTGGGTTAAAAGTACCTCTAAGAAAATTACTTTGTCAACCCATGGAAAAGGAGCAATGGTAGCTTAAATGGTTGAGCGTGTGGAGAGGTGTTGAGAGGGCTTGGGTTTGAGTCATGTGTATGCCATTAGTCTGGTGTTTTAATTGTTGCTTTATCTTGCACGTATGTTTTGGTTGTAGGACATGAATTATCATTTTATGTGTGCATGAATTGGAATGAAACATTATTGGTTTGTTGGTTGTGCATATGCTTGGTAATTGGGTGGATGTGAGTTCGAACCAAGGCTGGCCATGAGTAATTCCTTTTCAGGTTGCTGGAAGGGATTCTTGGACGGGAGCCAAGGACTGAGGCTTTGGGGACAAGGAAAAATCATTAGGATCGCATTTAGAGCAAGGAACCTAGGTAAGTTTCCCTAAGTGTTTTTACGTTGAACTATGTGTTTGGTGTTATAATATTGATTGGGTGCCTCAATTTTTCCTCCATCATGCTGGTTTTTGTAGTTTCTGGGTTTCTGCCCAGAAACCGCTTGGCGGCTCTGAAGGCCCGCTAAGCGACTCAACCTGTTTTCACCCAGTTTTCTGCGTTCCACAAAGAACCGCCTAGTGGCAGTGAAGAACCATCAGGCAACACACACTAGAATAGTGTGTTTTCTGCATTTTGTGGGTTCTATGATGGTTCTTGATGTTCTGCAATTCCTATGCCTTTATTTGTTTGTTTATTGGTGTAAATAATTGAGAATGTTCTCTTCTGATGATGATTTGATGATTGGGGCTTTTCATGAACATGAGGGTCTAATGAGGGTTTGGGTATGAATGCGAAATGTGGTGTGTAGATTACAAATTTCATTATTTAGCAAGTGTCAAGATTAATTAAGTACGTATGCATGTTAGATATTTGGTTGAATGTGATTTATGTGCAAGAGAATTTTGGAACAGGGGTTTCAAGAAAATTGATGCACGCCTGGTGACTATTTGGTTGGTTGTGTTGACAACAAATTAGGGTTTGGTTGGGGACTATTTGGACTCTGAAAAATAGTATGATGATATAATGAACATGTTCATACATGGATGTATTTAATGCATGAGTTAGGGATAGGGAATAATATTAAACTTGAATTGGTGTGGTCATGGAAAGGGAGGGGTTAGAATAGGTGTTGTTACCTTCTTTAAACCACTTGCATTATTTAGAAGTTCCAGAGGTTGCTGTTTGGATGTATTTAAAGCGCATGTATGATCTCTTGATGATATCAAATAGCTACTAAGATAAACTTATGTATTGATATATGATGAAGGAATATCGTAACACCCCTAAGGGAAATTACTTAATTAAATAAATAAATAAAAGTTGAAATTCAATCGTCATGCATTTATTGTTCCCAAAAGCGTGAGAAATTTAAAATTTATAAAACGCGCTTCCAAATCCAAAGTACAAATCCATAAAAACTAGGTAATTTGTACAAGTTCCCAAAATAGCTAAATGACAAATAAAATCATAAATAAACAATGTCAAAATCCTAGCTCGACATCCCAAGCTAGCCCCTCTCTCCGTCTCAAACGTCCACTTCCGTGTAAAGAATTACATAATCATCGTCAAACAGACACAGAAAGGGTGAGCTCATAAAATAAAGAAATATCATGACAATTAATCATAGTGGAAATAATACACCCATCTAATTCATCCTAATTATTTCTTGGCCAAGGCTTTTCAACCTTCACAACACACATATAGTTAGCGTCGGATTCAGGATTTATGATGCTCACACGAACCTGCCCGCTTGTGGTCTTGCCTCTACAAACCTCCCCGCTCGTAGTCCTGCTCTACGAACATCCCCTCTCGTAGTCCTACTCTATGGACCTGCCCACTAGTAGTCCAACACACATGATCCACCAGCTACGTACCTCATCGCACGTAGCATCTCTCACTAGTGAGCATGAAACATACGAACCTACCTCGGTCGTATCCCCACACGAAAGTAACAGGATATGAACCGCCCCGCTCATATCATCACGTGTTCACCACCATCCATGAACTTACACGCTCATGGTACAACATCTCCTGATCCAAGTATAGTTTCATTCCGTAAAACAACACATGCAAGCTATTGACAACAACGTTATCACCTGACGCAGCCTCAGCGCCGCCGGGCGAAACCTGCACAGACCGCCTGGCAGAACCTTCTCGCCGCCAAGCGCCACGCTCCAGACAGACCCACTGTTTTAGGGTCTGTCGCCCGGCGGAGCACACCCTGCCGCCAAGCGCCATGCGGTACAAAGACTTCCCTGGAGTAACAGGATATGAACCGCCCCGCTCATATCATCACGTGTTCACCACCATCCATGAACTTACACACTCATGGCACAACATCTCCTGATCCAAGTACAGTTTCATTCCGTAAAACAACACACGCAAGCTATTGACAACAGCGTTATCACCTGACGCAGCCTTAGCGCCGTCGGGCGAAACCTGCACAGACCACCTGGCGGAACCTTCCCGCCGCCAAGCGCCACGCTCTAGACAGACCCATTGTTTTAGGGTCTGTCGCCCGGCGAAGCACACCCTGCGGCCAGGCGCCACGCGGTACAAAGACTTCCCTGGAGTTTGATAATGTTAATTTTTACCATTATCTAAGTTATATTTCATTAGCAAAATCATCTCTTCCAAAGCTTTTAACCTACTTAATCCTCAATTTTACCTTACATTTGTAAATAAATACATTTTGGGTTACATTGATCTAAATATACCACTAATCCCCATTTTTTGTGTCCTTTTTGTAGATTGGAAGCTTTGCTCCAAAAATCTAGACTAATGAGTGACCCCAAATAGCAAGGAGAAGAAGAAAAATGTCAACAGGAAGCACCTGGCGACACGAAGCAAGCGCCAGGCAGAATAGACCGCCAGTCAAGCGCCAACCAAGCGCCAGCCAGGCGCCCCTGTTACGAACCGCCTAGCGGTAACTGGACACCGCTGGGCGATAGCTGATGGTTTTGCCCCCTGTTTGTTCGCTACCGCCTGGCGGTGAGACCCTTCCGCCAGGCGCCAGTGTTCGCTGATGTGGCAAGTTGGCTCTTTTTCTTCTGTTTTCGCGAGGGGAAAAGGATCTTGGACACTTTGGAGCTCGAACAACATGTCTTGGAGCGCTTGGAGGTCTGCTAGGGCTTGTGGGAACAGCTTCATCTTCCTCTTTGTGTCTCCTCCCTCTTCCATTTCCATTTTTGTAAGCTTGAGCTCTCCATGACAATGGAGAGCTAAACCCATTTTTGTTGGGGTTAGATGTAGCCACTGAACTTTCATGTATTTTCGAATGGTTTGAATATATATATATATATATATATATATATATATATATATATATATATATATATATATATATATATATATATATATAT
>Ga0099823_1006170_pt1 | contig 12067 bp, 4 predicted proteins | sample CowpearedBW_FD_76831 | JGI IMG/M metagenome (GOLD analysis project Ga0099823, IMG submission 76831) | Root nodule microbial communities of legume samples collected from California, USA - Cow pea red BW | ecosystem: Host-associated > Plants > Roots > Nodule | place: USA: California | collected... | reverse complement strand
CAACCCAATTAAAATCATGCATGGGACTCCAATGCCTAAACCTGTGAAAAGGGAAAATATAAATTGAAGATACTGCGAGACAGAACAGAGTGCATGACTGCTGCTACTTTCCTGAGACATTGCAATTAGCACTCAGAGCTATACAAATTTTTAAAGAAGTTTTCATCATTCTAGGTAGAAAAAAGAAATCTGCAGATCCTCTTTATTCAACACACTGATGAACTTTGACACTCAGGATCAACGATTTTGAAATCACATGTTGAAAAGGAATATCAAGTTATGTAAACAGTTCATTACCTAAACCCAGTTTGACCTTCCAACGAGACCTTTTTTCCGGAACTGCAGTTATAGCAACAAACATTTTAGCAAACAACACAGATTTGAAGTGTGGAGATACATTTATGCAGAGATAAACATAGCACGTTAATTGTGGGTGTTGCACCAAAAAAATATTAGACATTAGGCAAGAAATAAAAGCAACTGAGCTCTTTCAATCTAAGTGTACTAAATTCTAGATTTGAAATTTTAAAACAAGGAGAGGACATGGATTAGGAACATCAAGGTCACTTCTCTTGAGCTGTTTGTTTCTGTTTATGATATAGGAGAAGGAATTGGGCTAGGGGCCTTTTACAGAAAAGTATACTGTGAAGAAAAAATTTAAGAATCTACAATGCGGAAAGCGGATAAAAGCAACAAGTATTAGTGCATTGCATTCATGGGTGCTTGTGTTTCCAGGGTTTTTGCTGTAGTGTACCATTGGCACAACAAAATTGCTCTCTGCTGTCAAGTTGACACTGCCCTTTGCGATAGTGGCAATCTGAACATTGATCTGTTAATGCTACTATAACGTTAACATCGCCGGTTACGAAAGTAAAAGGGTCATTGGCGTCAGGCACGTCTTTAATTGGAAGCACGACCTTTTTACACGCTGTAAAAGAACTCCGAGACGCATCATCATCTGTAGTGAAGTGGTTGTAGTAGAGATCGTAGCCAAGGCACCCATTATACTTGCTCGTATTTATATTTGTGACATTGAGGGTCTTGTTGCACAAGAACAGAGTTGCGTTGTGTGCCAGTCTAAAAGTAGCAAAGTGAGAAATAAGCGGAAGAGTATAACTGTTTGTGAAAGCTTCACAATTCCGGTTCTGCAGAAGGTCATAGAAATGTTTGTCTCTGAATTGAAAAGTTGCGAAATGGGTTGTAGGGATGCTAAAAAGCGGATATATGGCTACAACCTGATCCCAATTTCCATTTGCTTGTACTTGGATAAATTTCGGCGTATGTGGATCATGATCATTACAATTTCGTATGGACAAGAAGCCACAGTCCTGGCGTCCAATTACAGTAAAAGGGAAAGTGATATTGCCAAGATATCCACAATGAAATGAAGGTGGACACCTTCCTTGGTCCCCAGCCGCCAAGAGAAGTGGCATAAAGTTAGAAAACAAAAGCAGCAATACGAATTCATGAACCAGACTCATGCTTCTTCAATCGCACACTACGTCTGTGAGCAAAATATCATAGAATTCAACTACGATTTGATTATCCAAACTGAGCAGAAGTTTGTCTCACTTGCTTTTATACTCTTTCCAATATAACACCACTTGAAGCTCTTTATACGTCAGTTGAATTAGAAAATGTCCACGAATTCACGAATACTCCTTGAAAAAGTTTCCATGGAAGAGGGATAGTATGAAACCAAGACATTTACACATACATACATATCCAGCCCTTAGGGGAGCGAGACCAATTCTTGCGACTTTCGACACAAGCACGAAGACTTGACTTGTTTATTCCTTATAATCTCTTAACGTACTCTGCTTCAAAACCAAAACTTCTCTTGGTCCCGGAGGCTCTAAACCGTGTATGAGACGCAAGGCAGAATGAAAAACACTTGTGTGCATCATAATGAATATTAAAAAAATATCACAGGGGGTGAGGATGAGGGGTCCAGAGTCCAGAAGAGTGGGGCCAACGAGGTTGAAACACTTAAAAGAGGTAGGAAAAAAGGGTACTAAATGACGTTGAAAGAGTGTAAGAAATAATAAGAGAAGGTTATGGAATGGTTAAGTCTTTTTAAGCGGTTAGGTTCACACTTTACTTCAACGTGACCAGTCAACGAGGCCAGAGAGAAAACGCGTTCGCTGTCATAATCACTGACTTCAAATTTCATTGCCACCTACCCTCCTCATTTCGGCTGTCTCCAGTTTCAACCAGTTTTCTAGTACTCTCTGTGTGAACTAATGAAACCAAAGGGTCCTGTTGAGTTTTTTTGTCTTGTTTGTTTCACTTGGTTGCAAACTACTGTTTATGATAATGTATTCTCACTAATCCCACGAATTTTACTACATCTAAAATCAAACACAGATTTTCATTACATGAACCACCGAGTGAACGCAGGACTTGTTATCACATGAATCTGATTAATTTTGTATCAGTTATCATGCGTTACTTTCTCTAGTAATCTGCTTTTTTGTGTCCATAAAAAACATAAATGGAAACAAAAGTCTCTTTATTTATCCTTTCCAACTGACTTGGCATCTTTCACCGTAACGTGAGACAAACATTTTCCACTTATTATGTATTATTTATTTGCTTCCCAATTTCATGTTTATCTTCCAAGGTCCCATCTTATCTAACAGAAAAATTTTGATACCCAACAATGCGATTTTCAATTTAAAACGTCAATTCTCTTAAGGTGACTTTTTCCATTTTTTCAAATATTTTTTGCCATCTTTCTTTTATATAAAAATCTTCTCTTTCTTCTTTCTTCTTCTGTATCTCTCTTCATTTCACACTACAGGGATGTGACACAAATTGTTTTAGTTTTCCAAGACTTTGAAATTATTTATCTGCTTATAATGCAAACTCCATTTTGTTTTTATGTTCATTTTTTTATACTATGTTCTCATCCTCCACCGTTTTGACATATCGCTCCCGGAAAGAGAGACAAAAGACTTTGACATGGGACTCACAATAAAATGAGATCCATCCTAAACTTAGCAGAAGGAAGAGGGAACGAACTCTTTTCTGATAAAAAAAGAACAATTATCTTTAGTTACTCATGTTAACGCCTCATTTTATAAGTAAAATTTTAACTTTGTTCTTCCATTTTTTTTTTTATTCTACTTTCGTGTCTAAACCAAAAATATTGCATGCTATGATTAACACCATATGGAAAACAGTTTTACAGTGCAACAAAAGGTGAAGTTGATTGAAATGTTATCAACCAAATAAAGAATTTTATTAACAAACATACTTTTCTCTTGTTAAGTACACTAAAGTGTAAGAAAGTAAAATTGGATTAGCAACCTTTGAGTAGGGATTAGCCATCCTTATTGGTAGTAGTAGTAGTAGCATACTATAAATTACCCTAAGAAACACGTTACTTTGAAGATTTTATACCAACCTCCAAACATATTACGCTGTGGGCAAAATATAAGGTACAGTGCCATTAAATGCATCACTTTAGACCTAATATCTAACTTATAAGCAGGATTCCTTTCTAAAAATTAAAGTGAAATTATCACCTAGTTGTTGTGAACTGTGACTACGATATTTCATAGTCATCACAGAATAATTACGTGACCAAACAAAAAAGTGTAAAATCTGTTCCGTCACTAGCCCATTAAAGTGCAGTAATACGGGTTGGTGTGTTTTAATAATAAATAAAAAAATTAAATTTACTTCTCCTAAAGACTGCACAAACATCTATCCTAATTTTGGGTTTTCTCCAAAATTCATATATTTTTAATTATTCAATTTGCATCTATGAATATATTAAAATTTTATCAGTTTTGATGATATAATATTTAATATTTTTTAACTTGTAAATGAACTCGTTGATGAAAGAAAATATTTTTCTTCCACTCATGGTTTAAATGGCATAGATTGGTACATGAGATATTGAAGAGTTTTTTACCAATATTACGTATTTTTTTATTGTAAAATTTGTAAAATAAACTTACTTTGACTTATAAAGTTGATATTCAAATGTAGATTGATAGTTTTTTAAATGAGTTAAATAATAATCTCTAATAGATTGAAAGTGTTTTAAGTGTTTTCGCAAGATATTGCTATTCATTATTATTATGTATTCATTATTACAAGTAAGATATCTAAATCAATGCTATTTTAAAATATATCATACAGCTTAAGTTTTTTATATATATTGACTAAAATTTCTTCGTAGTTGATCTTTTGTCTAATTTTTTTACAATGATTGTATTATTTATACATTCTGATGAGTTTTTGTTGAATAAATATTTCTAGACTCAAAAAGAAAGTTGAAATGTCCTACACACATATGAGATTTTTGACATATTTTGTTGAAAGTCTCACATCGACTAGAGATAAGACAAATTCATAATATATAAATGAGGTACAAACCTCACCTTATAAGCTGATTTTGTGGGATTGAGTTAGGTTTAAAGTCCACTTCTAACATATTTTGATCATATATTTTGATCATGTAAATCATTTATTGGGTATTATGAACATCTAATCTAAGCTTGTGTGTGTATCATTATTTTGGAGTGTTACATAAGTTGAATGAGAAATAGATAAAACAGGAACTTATAAATAAAACAAAATTATTAGGACATAAAACTTAGAGATGTTTGTTTCCTATTTTTTAAAATCGTTTCCACTTTTTTTTAAAAAAACTTGTTTAAATAGACTATTCTTAAAAAAAAAAACATATTTTAAGTTATTTTGGTTTCTTGTTTCTAAATTCTGTTACTGGAATTATTTTCACACTATCACATTTTCTTCTCCCCTTCTTTATAAAAAATAAAAATTGGGCCAACTTTCCCATCCTCTCATGAATAGTGAGCCCAAAAGTTGCACCCGACGGATCAAAGAAAAAAAATCAATAGGCAATAGTAATATTTTAAATTAAGAATTTAACCTTTTTAGTTTAAATCAAATAAAAGCACTCAAGGATAATGAAGAGTGCAAAATCTTTTACGCGAGGGAAGAAGAGGGAGCGATTAGATTTTTAAAATTATGCATGGTTAGATTTTCATAAAATAAAACTAAAAGAAACTCTCACCTATAACCAAAAACTATACTCTGTGCTGATTTAAAAAAGAAAAAGAAAAAAAAAACTATACTCTGATCTGGAATGGAAGAATTTCTGTAAAATTCCTTATTGTCCAATATAATATCTTTTCATAGATAACAAATAGTTCACAGAAAGACTTTTACTTATTTTCTACGACGCTCGATAAACAAAACACAACGAAATTCAAAAAAATCTTCTTGAATATTACATTCGTACTAGATACTTAATTAATGCTTTAAAAGCATGAGATGTTAATTAATTATTTTCTGTAAAAATAACTAAGTTCATCCTCTAAAGATTTAAAGTTTTGATATTTACAGGAAGTCCAATTCAATCTCTCAACCTAACTTTAAATTAAACTGATTTCTTCTCCGTTTTTGCTTTTCTCACTTTTTTCTACTGTTTACTATAATTTAGATTATGAAAACTTATTGAACAAGTATTAACAACATGTCAAGATGGCCGAGTTGGTCTAAGGCGCCAGTTTCAGGTACTGGTCCGAAAGGGCATGGGTTCGAATCCCATTCTTGACAAAATTTTTTTAATTTTTATTTTTTATACAACTAATAGTTCGAATCCCTGCCTAATTGTGGCCCACTATAGTAACTTCAGCCCATTATTGTGAGAATCACAATTCAACATCCGATAAAGTTTAAAAAATCCAGCCCAATCCATTTCAAACCATATTTTCAATTAAAAGTAATATCAAATTCAAATATATTTTTAATTCAAAATCAAAAGTTGAAATGTTGACTCATTTTAATATCTATTACACGTAACAGAAAAAAAAAAATCTTCATTCTTTAACACAGTATAATTCTCTGAGAAATGAAAAACAAATTACAAATGTAAAGACCAATTCACAACCAAAAATTTTTATGACCTCTAAAAATAATATGTAGAACATAAATATTTGTTTAATTATATTTTGACATTAAGTCATATTTTTGCAATCGAGTTAAGTCTTGCAAGCTTATTGTCAACAATAATGAATAGTAATAATAAATTAGTACAATTAATGAAACTCAAAGCTTATTGGCTTATTTGAAAAGTAAATATTATATTGTATAAACAAAAAGTTATCTGATGGATCAAATTGGTTTTTTTGCAGCAAAATTTAGTTTTTATTTGAATTTACATAAAAAAATAGTTGAAAAGTTGTGTTTGTACGAGTATTTTATTTGTACGAATATTCTTTTTCGTTAGTGCAAAAGTTAACTTTTTCTAAAATACCAAAATAAGAGTTTAATAGCCTTAACTTAATTGTGTTTTAGTAAGTTTTTAAACTAAAAAAAAAGTTTGATGAAGTATATAACCCTGAAATATTCTATTAATATCTTCATATTTCTCAATAATATGACCAAGAGCTAAATATATGCAATGAAAAATAGCCAATAGCAGCCCCATCCTAAATAATTGATAATGCATCAATGGTGGAATTGAAAAGAAAATTAAAACTCAAGCAGTGGCTTGGAATATTCAAATTATTTTCTAAGTCAACTATTTTATAGATACAGAAGTAACCTTTTCTATTTCAAAACTGTACCGACATTATTAATTATTTCTTTTGGTACATGTGATGACACATTAATTTAAGTTATAACAAGACAGTGTTTTTCATTAACAATATTATTATACTAACTAACACGTCATTATGGCTTGACTAAGTACTTTGTGTAGCTATTTTCACTTAGTTTTTTTTAGTGACGTAGCCATCATTGAAGATTGATTAGGTCCTTTCTTTTTACCAACCAAACTGAAGTAGTATTTTAAACCTTTAACACAGAACAAAGGAAAACGATTTTTTTGACATTGGGTGAGCCATTTGACAATTTATTTTTATAAGTAAAAAGTAAAATAGTTATTTAAAAAGTAAATTGCTGTATTTGTAAAAATAAATAAAAAACAATGTCAAATTGGTATGAAAGTTTTTTGGACGTGAAAATAAGAAAATATGGAACAGGGGGTTGAACCAGCAGTTCATGGTCCCAATTCTGCAATTTTGTTTGCCACAAACAACTCACTACAAACCAAGAAGACGCGCTAATTGCAAACATGCAAACAATTCAGGTTTGTAACATGCTTAATTATCCTTAAAAGCATGTTTGTGTATTGAATCTTAGTCTAAAACTAGGTTTTGTAAATGTAAAGTATTTGCACAATTCAATATTGTAGTAGTGTTCATATATAATTTCCTATTAACGCTTGTGTTCATCCAGCCATTGCAATTATGCAGTTTGAGTACAGCTAATATGCAGTTCCTATTTGGTTGAGATCTCTTTCGATCAAACAAATGCAATCCATTTTATCTTTTCACAACAAAAATAATTTGGAAAAGTGCAAAGGGTTAAGCAGAAGAAGAGTGACTGACCTGGATCATCCGGACCACATTTTGCAGAATGAACTCTGTCAGTGCAATAACATCTAAAGGTGTACATATCTGAATCGAAACCGCACCTCCCTCCGGTGCTGTTGCAGACGCTGCAGTTACTCGCAGTCCACGACAACAAAAACCCTTTTCTCAACGCTTCAGCAACCCTTCCTATTCCATCTTCCACCACCGTATCCACCACCGCGCCCTTGCAATTCTCTGCCACAAAGCTTATATTCTCATCTCTTTTATCCAATGCCAAAACGGAACTCGTCCGGTTTCCTGCAGAACACCCAACCCTGTGTTCGTGAAGCGAAGGTGCGTCACAGCCGTAGAACAACACCATGCCCGTTTGATTGGGAGCAACACGGAACTCGTTACTGGGAGGAAGAGTGAGATTCTGAGTTGGAACAAGACAACCTCCGGTGGCGTTTGATTGCAAAGTTGAGAACGCAGCATTGGACACTCGCAGGGATTGGTTTTGGTAGAAGATTTGATGAATGAGGTATTGTGTGTGAGAGAGATTGAGGGTAGGGGAACCATCTGGAGCACACGAGATTTCAAAACCAGGGCTCCCACAGTAAGGTAGTTGCGTTCCTTGGATGTAAAAGGGAAAACTAATAGATTGGTTGTTGTTGGGGCAGGTTTTGGGTGCACATGCTGTGAATTTAGGGTCGACCTGAGAAGAAGTGATTTGGGCGAGGAGGTAGAAGATGATGATGTAGGAATTGGTGATGCGAAAATAGAGGGGTTTGAGGATAAAAAATTGGGTGTTTGGGTTCATCATCTTTGAAGGGGTTTTTTTGTTTGTAGGTGAGGATGAAGATGATTGAAGAGAATTGGTTATACGAAAAATGATGAACAGTGAGGATTATGGCCGCCTAAGGCGAAGGGGTTTGACCTTGAAAGTTGGAATTGGGAGTGGATGGTTCTAACATATCTTTGAGTGAAAAAGAATTGTCTAGTTGTCTCTGCCTCTTATCTCTGATTGAATTCATCATCTCCACGTACAGTGACCAATTTTTAAAAAAGAAGGGAACAAGTTGAAAATGTTGACTCTATTCCCCTCTCTCTCACCACTTGTTTAATTGTTTTCCACTTCGATTTCGCTACATGCCTGGATTGCAGACGTTAGAGACACAGAGAGACAAAGATTAATGGGTTTTAAGTGCTCAAATGTCCAAGTTGTTCTGCTAATCTTGAAAACAAAAATCCCCCAGTCAAGTTTGTGAATAATAAACCATATAAAATAGAGATAAACATGTATGGTTTGGTTTGACACTAATGTTTTTATATTCAAATTAGAGTTTTGCTTTTCATAATTCACCTTCATTTTTTATATAATTTTCATAATTCACCTTCATTACTATACATTTACTATTTTATATATCTCTCACTTAACTAACTCGACCATAAAAGTTATTTTTTTATATACTCCCATCCATTCAGAAGAAAGAATTAACTACTAATTTATTGAAAAGCATAAAGATCTTTGTGGAGATCTTCTCTTCCTTCGAAAATGATTTGATTCATCCTTTGCCACAATAATTACCCTCTTTTATAAGAATTCATAGGTACTTTAATTTAATATTCGGCCTTTGTGTTAACCAATTTTAATTGTGGATGAAAATTGATGGTATAGTTAAGGATATTTTTATGGGATTAATTAGCTTTATAATTGTGGGCCAAATCTAAAGTGGTGTGGCACTTTAAATATGCCCTAACCTCTCGGCCTAAGAAAATAACTAACTGAACCGGGCCTCTGACTAGTATATAAATTGGGGACAATGACACACATTTGACCCAAAACAATGGAAAATCAAATGATACAGATGCGTGAGAAGACAAAACTCCTCGTGCAATATTTGATCCCATCAAAGGGGTCGTTTAATCCCATAATTTCAGTAATACCATAATATTTGTCATGCTAGAAATCTTATATAGTGAACTAACGTAAAAAGACATTTTTTTTTATTTTTCAAAACTTTTCTTATTTATTTTAAATAAAAAAAGTTGACAAACAATATCATGTTTTGATCTCTTATTTATTTTTATAAATGTTCTGTAATTCTCAATTAAAAAATAAATAAAAGAATTTGTCTTTCCATCTCATTTTCTTGAAAATATTTATTCTCATACACGTCTAAGTGTTTTCGACTAATGACAAAATTGAACGTAACAATTGCTTGGACCATAAACTAAAGAAAAAGGTTATTGACTCTCCACATTCAAAGCAATCTCTGGTTTCTAAAGTATGGGTTGGGCTTTGTACACTATTTTGTGCGTTGAAGTTGTTTTTTCTAAGTATAAATTTTCGTTATTTGACTTCACACTATGTATGCTGTTTTTCTCTTGAAAAATGAGGTAAAAGAAGAGTTTAGTTTCGATTATTAGGAAATTACATCTAATTTATAAATTAGTCAAAATGAGGCGAACCCCACAAGGGTATATTTGTTGAAAATTATATGGTTGAAAACTGATGAATATGAGTGATGCGAATAAGAAAAGTGGCAAGGTCATGGTGGATCTTGTGGGTCTCCCCATTAGCATTTCACTTCCATTTTCCACCACAATTTCTCCCAACACGACCACACTCAAAAACATCCATCAAACTCTGCTTTTGTGCTTGCAAAATTACTATTGTAGCAATTCAATTTCAAGTTACAACGATTCCTAGGTCATGATCATTAGAAATTGCGTTAACTAGTAATAAATAATTAAAACTGAACCCCCCTCTTGTGTGTGACCGATAAACAGAATATTTATTTCACACAGAAAATATATCTTAATTTTGTAAATTTTCACCGTAATGAAATGAAAGTCCTTAAAAAAGTGTGAATGTTATGTTAGAATTTCAATAGGCTTGCTCTAAAGGCCCAATCATCAATGACCCAACAGTTTCGGTTAGCTATGACCCAATCAAATTTAGTGGAACAAATTTACCTTTCCAACATCCATAACCACTGTTCAAAACAAATGAGATAAAAAAAATGTTCAATATTGTAAAACAAATGTAATTAATAATATAAAGAGGATTTACTTTTTTAGTGTTCATATTGTACTTTCAATTTTACCTTTTAGTGTGTACTGAAAAATATTGTTTTCTCTTTAACTTCTAATAAATTTTATTATTTAAAAAATTAACAAAACTTAAAACATAAATACAAACAATAATCCTTAAAATAGGAGATTACCAAAATAATACATAAATCAATTTTGCAATGTAGTGAACAAATGTAATTTCAAAATAATTAAACTATTTATTTTAATATCATTATGTGATATGAAGTATTTAATTGTAATATTTATATAATCAACTGTGAAAATATTTTTTATACGAAAAAATTAATTAAGTATTTTTATCATATAATTAAGTTGAATTGGGTTTATTGAATTTTAAATTCACAAGGTTATTATTTAACTTTATTTTAGTCCAACATAATGAACAAAATTTGCACCCAATTCGATTTACTCCGTCTATCTCGTTAAATATAATTAGGTTACGTTATATGAGTTTCTCACTCACCCCCATAACATTTCAATCACTCACGTTACTTTCTGATAAATATTGAAACGAATATTTATACATAGTTTTCTTTCTTTATATATATATATACTTATTTTTCATTACATGTTTATTCTTACCATTAACTTATCGACACATTTTTTTTTACTATTATTATTATTATTAAAAAATATATCATAAATTTATTTTATCTTTAGTTGATGTTAAACTTTTCATTGAGATATATATATTATATATGTGAAATTAGTTATTAATTGTGATTTAATAGTGATTCGATAATAGATAGCCAATAGCATGTAACCCAATAGCTCAATAACAAGTGACGCAATAGGTCCAACAAGCGAAATATAGATTTTAGATGACTCCAGTACTATATTAAATTCACTTATATATTATAAATATGTCTACAAGATATCTATTAAAGAGTTAAAAATAATGATAGAAATCTTATTAAACACTACTTTTATTTATTTGTGAAATAATTTTAAAGTAGTACAATAAAATATAATTTGATTTTTTATGTGTAGTCTAAATTCTATTTTAATAATAAATATATGAGAAAAAAATTGTATCTTAATGATAAAGTATAAGATTAAATTGTACTTCAGTTATAACATATAGATATACCTATATGAAATAAAAGATGAAGGTGAAAAATCTCTCCAAAAACTTTATTTTAGTTTATTTCAATTTTAAGATTGAACTGAAATCACAAAATATTTCAAGATGAAAAATAATTCTTTTATCAAAAATAAACTATGTTAAATTTACACTTGTTTCATTCAGATCTCACCAAAATTTGATTTACCAAAACCCAATCTAACATATGCAAGGTGACACACGTCTAATTTAATATCATACTAAATGCACATTGATATGGCTAGAAAACATGTATTTCCAAGTCAAATAAAAAATTATGTTGATTAGTCATATATTGAATAAATGACTTATTTTGGTCCCATTTAAAAGAAATAGAAAATTGAACCTTTCATTTTAAAAAAATACGCAAATAAAAATAATTTTAATTTTTAAATGTATCATTTTGATGTAATATATATATATATATATATATATATATATATATATATATATATATATATATAAT
>Ga0099823_1006154_pt1 | contig 12083 bp, 8 predicted proteins | sample CowpearedBW_FD_76831 | JGI IMG/M metagenome (GOLD analysis project Ga0099823, IMG submission 76831) | Root nodule microbial communities of legume samples collected from California, USA - Cow pea red BW | ecosystem: Host-associated > Plants > Roots > Nodule | place: USA: California | collected... | reverse complement strand
TGGACAAGCCCGACAACCCAGAAGGGCCCAAGACTCGAACGGGCCCGACAACTCATACGAGCCCGTTCAAACTGTCGAGCCCGTCCAGATAATCTGGCCCGTACGAGTTGTCTGGCACGTTCGGGTTGTCGGGCACGTTCGGGTCGTCGTGCCCGTTCGGATCATCTAGAATATGAAGTTGAGTGAGAAGAATTTCAAATTCCACCTATTTTGAGGGTATTTGAATTTCTACTAATTTAACTAATTGAAATCCTTCAAAAAAATGTTTGCATTTGAAATGCTTTTTAATTTCTCTATCCAAACAAAGCATTTCATTACAAAGAAATCTAAATTCTTCAAAAAAATGAATTGCTTCGTTAAAATACTCTATCCAAACACACTCTTAGGGTTTCACAAAAGAAACAATAATTAATATACACTCTGCTGTATTCGTTGGAATACTTACGTCGAATAGAGATAAGGTCAATTCACAATATATAAGTGAGATGCAAACCTCACCTTGTAAGTTGGTTTTGTGAGATTGAGTTAGGCTTAAAACCCACTTCTAACATCGTCATTGCAAAATGCATTCTAACTAAATTCAACTTGTCATTAATATATTTTTTTGCCAAATTGAAAGTTAAAACCAGATAAATTATACTTTTTTTCTTTTCATTTTAAATAGTCTTAAAGTTAAACCATTTCTTATTTTTAAGGAACGAACAAAACTAGTTTTTTTCATTTGTAAAAAATCTCTTCTTTTTAAACTTGTTCCATTAAATTGTTTATGTAGTAGAATTTTTAAGAAGTATGATCGAAGTTTTATTTTATTTTTACTGAGTATTCTTTCATGTACAGTATAATATCCAAATATGTTCCACTGTTAGAATAGTTATTATAACGTCCCATTTAATTATTAAGCGAAATTGAAAGAAATGTCACACAAAGACAGTACAATAGCGCAGTCCTGAGGTCCTTAACACAATCCCTACAAACTGGGCACACCACGATGCCAATGGGAAACCAGATAAAAGTCTAATAGATGAGGGTAGAATAGTAAAGCATAAAGCAATACATGAGTCATAGCCCTAAAGAAAACCCATGAAGAAAATAAAGTCCAACCCAGATGGCTAAGCAGTGGAACCGTCATTTCCTTGTTGACCGCGAGAATCTCGCCCATCTGCTCCCATCAATTAAATTGACGATCATCACAAGAAAGAAGAGCCACATACAAGACAACCATACAACAAACAAGGTAAGCTAGAGTAAAACAGTTCATCAAGTATATACATATCATCACCCAATCCAAGCATTTCATATATCATCCAAACATGTTCTGACTTCTCAAACAATACACTAGACCCTGACTCGACTCATCCGGATACATATAGTCTGGTCGGATTCAGCAGATGCTTGCACTTGTGGTGAATATCTCTGCTCACCCCCGAGCTATGTGTTACAAGTGTTACAATGAATCATTTTCCCTCACCACAAGATTAGCCCTTAATGAGTTTTGGGCCTCCTGCTACTCTCACCACAGGAGTCAGTCCGCTCTAAATGAGACCAACTGACTCCTTAGAGTGTCAGGATGCAACCTTACCTTGAATCTTTACTAGACTATACAGATGGGGCACCATCATGAACACCCACTAACAGGGGTCATGGAATTACGTCCCGACCACTGAAGCGCAACCCCGAAGGCCTCACCTAGATGCTCCAAGGAATTACATACTGACACAGACCAAAATCATACATCAAAAATCAGAGAACACTAATCATGCTTACAATTTCATACCAACCTTTGAAAATGAATCCTCATTCGTATCACATGTTGAACCCATACCACTGGTCATTACCACCCCATGAGTATAGGGCCTCATCCTATAACAATATCATGCCTATTTAATTTTCCAACCTATTCATTGATTTCACATGCCAAGATCCCTCAATCGTATTTATCCAATTTATAATACAGAACATACCATGCCTTTCACTTCACAGACTTCATACATCATACAAAACACATCACAAACCAACAATACAATTACCAATTTAACAAAGTCATCCAACCTGCAGCGTATCTCGCTCAAGCCAAGAGCCCTCGCTCAGGCGAGAGGGGTACTCTCGCTTAGGCTATAGACTCTCGCTTAGGAGAGATCGCGACTAGTGTTGGGACTTTCTCGCAGGATCGCTTAAACGAGTCCTGGCTCGCCTGAGCGAGACAACCTCTCGCCCAACAGTGAGGTCTCTCGCCTGGGCTAAACCACAACAACATTCCAGGCCTTCACTCCTCCTCACTTAGGCAAGTGGCTCTCATTTGAGCGAGACTGACCTCGCTCAAAACCAGAGTCCTCCGCCTGGGCGAGGGTTCGCGAAACCCTTGGTTTGCACCTGCAAGTCTCGCCTGGGCGAGATTGACAGATCTCGCCACTGCTTCTCCTGCAACAGTCACATGCTCGCACCCAAATAACAGTACATGTCGTTCACGCATTCAACAAATCATACAGTGCATACAACATCCAACAAACTCTAACTCATTCAGAAAACAATCAAAACTCCGACTCTAACTTCCCCGTACCTAGAAAAGCTTAGTAGAGACCCAGACGGCACGACCACGAGCACAGCAGTTCTAAGGATGAACTATGGGGCTGAAAACAGGGTGGAACGGAACCAGAAGATGGAGTTAACAGAGGCTCTTAACTGCAATTACGAAAAAGGTGAAAAGGAACCAGTACGAACAAGAAGGAATACTTACATGGAGTAACAAGCTCTCTTAGCTCAACGTGACAGTGAAAGCAAACCCTAACAGAGGGGTTGACGGCTGCAGTCCTAGGTTCTATGAAAATTAGTGGGGAGTGTGACTTAGGGCAACGAAAAATGGTTTTATCTACTGGGCCAGCCCTTAGGCCCACTTAAAAGGACACCCCCTCAAATTTAGGATAGAAAGAAACAAAATATTCTTAATGGGCCTTACAGTTATTGTTGAAATTTAAGTGTTTATTAAATTAAGAACAATCTCATGAAATATAACTATAACTTAATGCAATGATGATTTTGAAATAAATTATAATTTATGCCATCATTAATTAAAAATAACTAACTATTTTTATTTGTCTTAGGACCATTTATAATCGATATGTTATCAACTATAAATTTTTACACCTATTTTACTAAGGTTTAATTACTTTATTTTTAGTTTCATTATTTTATTTATTCTTTTGATCCTATTGTTAATACAAGATTGAACCAAGTAGCTTACTTTTTAAAAATACATGGTTATTTTTTATTTAATCAATAATTTAACAAATAAATATCGATGATTTTTAATTTATGTAGAATATAATTTATAATTAACCACGTCAATTTTAACATAACAATAGGTTATATTGTTAAGAAATAAATAACTTAATTAAAATTTGTAAGAATTACATTGGGGAATTCGAATAAATATTTTACTAATAGAAAAAATCATTTAAATAAAATAAATTAATAATAATATAATAATAATAATAAATTAACATATAATTGGTCAAACCAAAACTTCATATTTTTAAATACGTTAGATTCAGACCTACTAAAATTTACTGTAACCTCTTTTTACTCCTAATAATTATTAGCTCAAACTCTAAATATTAATATTGTAAGTGAATTTTACTGTAACAAATGGAGCGTAAAAAGTCAAAATGAATTTGCGAAAACAAATGCGTGTTCACATTTTTTTTGCAAATAGCACAAAATCATGAAATTATAATTATAAAAAAATTATTAATAATTTCTACGATTTAGTTTGAAATAGTTTTTAATTACTTTGTAGATAATTTTTATTTATTTAATTTAAAGGAAAATATTAAATTTAAAAAATACATATTAAATAAGAAAATGGTTACATTAAAAAAAATCACTTTAAAGGATAAAATTAGAAAAAAAATGTGAAAAAAATAAATAAATTTTCTTTACCGGTAAAGATTAGTTGTTAGTTTTTTAAGTTGAATCTACCATCTCTTTTTTTTTTTCTAAGCTCATCAAACTAACTTGAACCGAACCCTAGATCTTTCTCTCCATTTCCTTTCATCTAAAAACTAAATTACCTTATGACTCCTACATTTTTTGTTATCGGTTAAAAATACTGAGAATCACAAAATTCAGTAGAGTAGATGAATTTGAAGTGATAAAAAATGCATTTGACATTCAAATAAGTATTCAATCAATCTGACGTATTTGAAAAAAAGTTGTTCAACAAACACAGAAATGAGAGTTTTGTGGTTAAATTTTGAAGAAACATGGTGATTTGAATCCACAAAATGTTATTGAATATCAGTATTATCTAACAGGTCAGTGCAGGAGACTTGGATTGTTGTGGTGCAGTGAGCAGAGCAGCCATGAAAAAGAGATTTAGGAAGAACAGCTAGGCTTCACCTACCACCAATCTATATATGTACTTGATTTAGCAGAGAGAACCCTTTTTTTTTTCAACTCTTCAACTTCAATTAACCATTCCAAGTCAATTTCAGAAAGCTGGTTTTGTTTGGGAAGCAACTAAGGTTCTGATTTAACAGCATCTGATCTATATATGCAGGCTAGGAGGCCAAGCATTGTACTCAAAGTTAGTTTACTACTACAGTGTGATCTCCACAATCTGACCTTGGGATAAAGGAAATGTTCCCTGCTTCATTTTTTGCGTGCTACAATTTCAACATCTCACACCTCCATTTCATCTTTTCTACATCTCTTCATTTTTTATAGGCCTGGAATGGTAAGACCTGGAAACATAGGCACACCCTAAAAGGGAATTCAAGAACAGAGATTCTAGTTATACCCAAATAAACATTGCAGCCCTTAGGACCACTTTCACCCTTCACCTGCACTGTTACAACCTTTAGAGCTATATGATTTTGTTTTGTTTTTGTTTTCCAATGAGATTTGTCAGAAGCTATTGACTCGTATTTCATTGAAATGTAGCAGTTTTGTTTTTGTATTATTTGTAATTCGAACCGAGATGTTTGATATTGGGAATTTGAATCTGAGAAATTGTTTAGACTAAAAAAAACTGAAATGGCAATTGTCACTTTACAGATTAAATGTATGAAATAGAACGAGAAATTAACCTTGTGTTTGAAAAATTGAGGATTGATTGTGAAAAAGGTTCATTGAAAAGTAATTAAAGCTCAGGAGAATTAAGAGTCCGTTTGTTTCATCTTTTTTTTTTTTTCCACAATAATCTTTTGTTTAATTTAATTGCTTTTAGAAAAGTAATGGGTTTGATTAAGTTCTCTAAAAGTCAATGTTTAATTATTTTAGGTGTTTTTGATCAGATTTAAAAAAAGACAGCAATATTAACTAACTTTCAAATTATTCTAAGTTTGAACTGCGATTACGTTCATTTCTTAATCAATAGCATATATATACATGCATCCGTGAAGAAATATTTTTAATTCAGCGGATTTGATCAGAGTTTGGTGCACAAACCCAGATCTATTTCCCACCCAGATTCCAGACTACATTCAACTGTAGGTGATAACAGCATATTGGAAGATCATTCTCATAGATTACTGAATTCCAACAGCCGAATCTTCATCAAGTTACAACAAATATGCATATGATCAAGCAACTGGCACCAATTTCAGAAATGAAAGCTTGAGTGTAATTGCTTCAATGCGTGCCCAAGTTCGACCTGCTTACCATACCGTGTCTATCCATGAGGCACTCTTGGAATACCTTTTATCACTCAAAACCAGTTGGAAATGCTGAAGTCTCTTAGCTTTTTAAGATGTCTCTCCATTTCTGCTCTGCTAGTCTCCCACTCTTGCCTTTCTATAACTGTCGTTGGATCCTCTTTTTCACTCTGCAGATAAGATGGCATATCAGAGGTATAATGTAAAGATAAATAACAATTAGCAAATGGTTCAGGAAAGAAATACTCACCGCATGTATTATCTTGAAGGAGCTCCCACGATCAGATATAACAAGTAAGTCACTCCTTCTATCTCTTGTTCTTCCTCCTGGTGCTGTTACCTACACAAAGGCCAACTTATGATTAGTGTAAATATTAACATTATGGAAAACTCAATAATGAGTCCCAATTATCTCAAACATAAGCCTGGATGGGGGGGGTGAGTGAGAAGAGAGAAGAAAAAAAAGTATTCCCATGTTTATGAAAAAACTCTCCTTTAAGCACTTTAAGCGACAAGTGAAAGAGCCATGCAAGGCAAAGAAATTCAATCAGAGTAACGAGTTCTAAGTTCTGACACGTCAATTAGATTTCAGCAGTTTTGGTTGGATTCGTAAGTTTCTTAAGGCAGTAAAATGTAAAATATGGTCATGGCCAGAAACTATTAAAACAGTCATCAGTTTTCATAGACATTTTTGATAAATAGTTCACCAGTGACAGTCAGGGAAACTTTATTGTAGCAAGAATTCTAAATTACAGACACTAAAAAAATGTAAAGCCAATAAAATTGGAAAACCCATCTGGAGTTGTCATGCTTATATGCAGTACAAGAAATCATACAGCAATCGATGTACCCCACACAAAAAGCTGTATAAAACACAATGTCAATCTCAGTTCTCGACTAACAATAGAAATTTGCAGAGGTGGAAAGAACATTTCTGAGCCCACATCAGTGGTTTGGGACCTAAGATCTAATATGGGCTTTAATATCATCTTTAAATTTAGACTAGAATTCAGCTCAATCAGACAAAATCTTCTTATAAAGGGAGAACTGCTAAGACTCTATAAGGATTGGATTGGTAATATCTCTAATTGACATGAAATTTGAACACATCTATGCATATAGAAAATAACAGTACAACCTAGAAGTTGGCATGAATCCAAAATTAAACCAGAGCTTTATCATGCGATGGTATTTTTCAGGATTATAACTAAGATCCTAGCGCTATATGCAAGAACATTAGGTTTGAGCAAAGGTTCCAAGAATACAGTGTCTAGCACTGAGAAAGAAATTGGTTAACAGTAAAACAATAAAGGTAATTTAAATTCAACGCTGAGAAAAATAACGAAGACTAGTTCTGCAATTTCCAGCAGAAAATATTCCACAAGCAACTATACTGAGAATAAAAAAAGAGTTACCAAAACTTTAGCTCTGGTAATTGACTTGGTTTTGGAATCAATAACATAAATCTCTTCAAAATCCAGCACAAACTCAGGATCACCCAACCTCCGATTTTTGTAGTGTTTTGTCAAGTATACCTGTGACAGGAAATAAGTTCACTGAGGTTGACATTTTAGCCAAAAACCAAAGAGTGACATTCAGTTAGTAACTATGTTAATTTATTCTTTCTAATGCTTGGACTTGTTGATATAAATTTAGAATCAATTTTTTCTAGACTATGATACCTATAAGCAAAGACGCAAGAAACAACTACCACCCTCAAGGAGAGGGGAAAAAAAATCCTAACACAATGAAAACCAGATCAGAATTTCCACACACACACACACACACAAATCCTAACACAATGAAAACCAGATCAGAATTTCCACACAGACAGATCGCCTACCTACAAGTGGGATAGAACCCTCTTCGAGAGACAACTAAAGTAAAGCTCATCGCCCCACTGGATTCTATGAGAGGATTATTCAGTAATATCTCACAACTCTTGAGACAAACTCTAGAGCATGCAATCCTTCACACAGTCACATTTACTCTTATAATTCGTATATCCATCTCTTATCCCCAATTTTCATTACATTTAATTAACTAAAACACAGAATTGTAAGAAGCACAGTAACTGCAATTGACGTATTAATTGCAGCCTCAAATAGAACAAGCTGTTCATACCTTCAGGATCTCCCTCTCAGTTTTATATAAAGGATCTCGAGGCGCATCAATAGGGGGCTCTGTCACATTGTAGCTTCCGTAATCACTCTGCGCACATCTAATGTACTACACATTTAACCAAAACGACAACATCCATTAAACACATTAAATATTATATACGAAAAATGAATTACTCTAAAAATCATATCCAGAATGATTCCTCGTTGTTTACATTTTACATAGAGAGGGGGGAGAAAACTAATTAAATGAAGTGAAATTTACCTTCTGGGGCATTGGAGCGAGAACCCTGGGAATTGAATAAACATCTGTATCTGGAGGAGTGACATACATCTACGAACAGAGATTCAGTTCAAGTACTCCACGATGAAAAGCTGAAAGCCACGAGAACGAAAAGACAAAGGTGGAACTGGAAGCGTAGTAGGGTTACGAACCTCTCTGAAATCGTAGACGTCGTTGTCGGGGTCGGGGGGCTTGCGGATGAAGAAGTCGCAATCGACGAGGCTGATCTTGTGGAATTCCTCCTCGTTGATTTTGTAGTCGACGACGGTGTCGGAGTTCCAGCCCTGCGTGGAGACGAAGCTGCCACTCTCGACAATGGTGATGTCCTCGTCGGCAGCGACGGCGACAGGGAGGAGGGAGTCGTACTCGATGTCGAAGTCCTTCTTGTTGTCGAGCTCCTCCATTTCGTCCTCCTCCATCTCGTAGTGGTCGGGGCCGGCAGAGTCACCGTCGTCGTCCTCGGCGCGAGTCAGGAAAGGGTTGTGTGGAGACCTGGAAGGCGTGCGAAGGAGAAAAGAGGAGTGGGAAATGGAGAGTGGTTTGAGTTTGAAGGGAAGGAGAGAGCGATGTGAATGGGGATTGAGAGAGAGTGGCGGCGAAGAGAAGAAGAAGGTGGAGGTAGTGGAAGAAGTAGTCATGGTGGTGGTGATGATGGTGGTGGGTTTTGTATAGAGGGTTTAAGGAGGAAAAGAGGAACACAGTGAGTAAGTGTAACTCATGGTGGATAAGATTTGGGGAACGCTGCGTTTTAAGTATGTGTATCTAAAAACTTCTGAAAATCATCACTCGTATGATTAATATCTTAGATGGATATTATTTTTTTTTTTTTTCTAAAAATGTAACCATTCCACAAAGTTCATAAACTCGTAAACTCCAAAAGAAAAATAAAATATCTCAATTAAAATATACTCATTGTACATATTCAGTTGTCCAAAATATCAGGTTTATATCCAAACAAAATTCAAATAGAAAATAAAAAATTTAAATTCAAACAATGATGTTAAATTCACAACAAAATACAAATATAACATAAGTATTATAGGAATTCTAATTTCAATGATGGAATCAAGTATTTTACAAATAAGGACCAACGATAATTTTAGAAGGAATTTCATCCTCCCCTTATACACCAGAATGGATAGATAGCCTTAAGAATTGTTGTTTCATGGTGAAAGTGTCAAATTGGAGGAATGGGTATCCAACTTTTTATTAAAATGGGATCACTCTCATTGAGAGCAACAAACAAATCAATGTAACCAATTAGATTTTGTGTACAAATAATGTCTGAATGCATATAAATAATGTCTCACGATGATTAATGCATGAAAAATACCTTATTCAATAAAAAACAAATTAACGTGCAAAAATTATGTGAAACAATTAATTATTTTGTGTGATAATGGAATGAATTAAATGTAATAAAATTATAAATTCACAAACAAGTCACAAAAGATAGGTCTAAAGTTACATTCATAATAAAAAGTACTTGGTAAATGTAAAGATATATGTCAGGAATGTATATACGTTGTCTTTCTATTTTCTATTTTGTCTTAGTGTATGTTAGTTTCTTTTATTGTATGGTTATTCATCGTTTTCATATGCCATGTGTTTAATATATAGTTGTTATATCTTCTTTTGTAAACACATTCACACATACGATACATTATAGTTTTGTTTATTTTCTCTCTTATAATTTTATATAATATTAGAGTTATGAGTTAGAGTCCATCGTATTAAGATTTGTATTTGTTGGACATATCATTTCACCTATTATTTGACCACAGTTAATACATAATTTCATGCATGAGATGTATACCTCAACGAGCATGAGACAACTTACTGAAAAAACTAGAGGAGACTGTTATGATATTTAGTTCAAAGAATGATATTTACGTCGTGACGTATTTCTGAAAAAATGAGAAGGTGATTGATAAGTCATGGCATTGATTGTCATAGGATACATGATAAGATAAAAATTGAGTTTTTATAATTCATAACTCCAAAAGGTTCTCACTAATAGAAGTCTCATTTCCTGTCAAATTCATACATATCATCATATTACAAAGTTCATCCTTTCATGGGATAAATTAGGCAAAACCCTTTGAATTCCACATTAATTTTGAATAAGTACTCTTTAATATTCACTAATATTGCATTTAATTTTTGTTATATGAATTATTATTTCATATATTTAATTAAAAGATAAAAATTATAAAGAAAATTCAAAAGATCTTTTAAGAAGATATCACTTATCTAATGTGTATTAATAAATTCATTTAATATATATTAATAAACTCGTTTAATGTGTATAAACAAACTTGTCTATTATATATTAAAATGCTTGTGTCATTAGTGAATGGACAAACTCGTCCAATGTGTGTTAATACACTTGTCTCATCAATGTATGAATATACACGTCTAATATATATTGTTTGACTCATCTAAGATGTAAATGAACAAACTCGTCTAATGCATACTAATATACTTGTCTCACTTGTGTATGGACAAATTCATGTATTATACATTGTTAAACCTGTATAACTTGTGTATGGATAGACTTTACTAACTTGTGTATGGATGGATAGACTCGACTAACCTGTGTATGAATATACTCGTATAATATATTGCTAAACTTGTTTAATCAACATATGGACAATCTCATCTAATATACACGGTGAGGATCATTTAATCAGTGTATGGCATAATTAATTTTAATTTCATCCAAATGTTTATTTTTAATTTAGTTAACAATAAAAAAAATTAAAGTTTTCCAAAAATCAAATTTGTTCTAACCGGTATTTGACGAAATGTCTCCAGGGTGGAGTATATGACTCTTAAAAGTTAAGTTGTTGCTTCCTGGTGAGAAAGCTAAGTTTCAAAGGGGATAAATCATATTTACATACAAATGACTTTTTGATGCCCAAGTCGTCAAGAGTGAAAATATGTATAATATGTACAGTGGCGATACGAGTGTAGAGAGTATGAAAGTGAGAGTTGAGTTTCATAATTAAATATTCAGTACTCCATGTGATGAAAGTATTATATTTTAGGCTTTTTATGTCATGAGTAAAAAAATATATTTAAACAAATTCTTTGGAGTTATTACATAATCAATTTTTATATTGTAATATTTGTGAGATTTAGATAATCAATTATTACATCATAATATATATTAGGTTAAAATATACATTTGGTCATTATTTTGGCTCAATTAAATTTTAATATATATTTTTGTAACCAGGTCTCAATTTTCGTCAATTTTTTTCAATTTAGTTTTATTTGTTAATGCCGTTTAAATAATTAACGGTAATGAACAGTGTCTGCCGCGTGTTACTTTGTGATTCTTTTTTATTTTTTTTTTTGAAAAGTGTGCACGTGTCAATCTAATCGTGTGTCATGGATTAGAGTCAATGTTTTAGATTCATTATTTTTGTTCAATTTAATCTCAATTTTTTTAAATAGAACAATTTTGTTTATTTTTTCAAATGGAGACCAAATTTAATTTTTATATAAATGTTATAATGATATTTTTATTAATTTTTTCTGGTTTATGATTACAATTAATTTAAAATTAGAATAAAATTTGTAAGGATGAAGCCTAATATCACTCATCTAAAAGTTTAAGAGGTTAAAAAGTGATTTTTAAAAATGAAACCCTAAACCACTCCTTAAAAATCACTTTTTCTCAACTTCTTAAACTTTTAGATCAATGGTGTTAGTTCTCATCCTTTAAATTTGTTTTAATTTTAAATTAATTCTAACCTAAATAAAAAATATATTAATAAAAATGTGAATTTTAATAAAAACATCGTTATAACATTTATATAAAATAAAGGTTTAATTACTCGGAACATACGCAGTTTGGTTCCAAAATTTTAAAATGGTACCCACTTTTAAATCTGTTTCAATTTAGTACCAAAATTCGAAATTATGCATCAATGTAGCACACTGTTAATTTTGCGTAAACGTCATTAACGACGTGCCACATGTCAACCTCTAGTTTTTTTTTTGTTTTTTTTTTAAATTACC
>Ga0099823_1006153_pt1 | contig 12085 bp, 4 predicted proteins | sample CowpearedBW_FD_76831 | JGI IMG/M metagenome (GOLD analysis project Ga0099823, IMG submission 76831) | Root nodule microbial communities of legume samples collected from California, USA - Cow pea red BW | ecosystem: Host-associated > Plants > Roots > Nodule | place: USA: California | collected... | reverse complement strand
TGTATATATTTAAAAAATAGTTTATAAATTAATTTTACAAAAATTGTGAGAACCTAAAAAATCATATTTTAAGAGTGGCAGTGTTAAAAAATAATGAGATCCTATTATTATTTTAATAATAAAATGTTATATATAAATAGAAATTTCATAAAAAGATTTCATTATTTAGAAAACACTTCGTCTCTAGAATCTGTTTTCTAAAAAAAACTCTCCCTTATCTCTAAAACCTTTCACTATATGTTCATCTTTGTGAAGATCAAAGACTGCCAGAGTGACCACCGTGGCGAGATTTTCGAGTCTGTCCTATCAGATTTCTTAATTGAGTAAGTTGCATTTCTACTCTTTTCTCAGTCAATCCTCTTAAAACTCTACATGTGATACTTTCTACATCGCATGTGAGTTTTGAGTCTTTTGTGAGAATCCCTGCTAATCAGTGATTCTAATGATGTTCCATGATCATGTTTCTGGTTGAATTGTGAGCATCGATAGTAGTAAGGGTTTTAGGTTACTCCGTAATCGTTTGAGTCAATCACAGGTAAGAGAAACTAATTTCGCTGTTTAGAGATTGTGTGATTATTTAATTTATAGAATTCATGATTTAAATTGAGTTCTTGATTGTGAAATTGATGTTAAGAAGTATGAGAATTGGGGATAAATTGAATTGAGTATTGTATTGCAGTTTGTCTGTATCTGATATTTATGCTAGTACCAATTTACATGATAATAATATGGCATTGAGCTTTTATGTTGTCTAATGTTTGTGAGGATTCTCTAAGGAAGTGGATTGGTAATGGCTGCAAATTTATGTAGAAACGTCTGTTCTGCATAATTATGCAGACTCGTTGGTTGAGTAAATACTCGCTGGGCGAATTATACATCAGGGACAGCTCTGATATTGAGGTCGTCCAGGCGACTTTCCAAAACAAAGATGCCTCTGATTCATGCTTCACTGGAAGAGCCTTACTTGCTGGACGATTTATGAGGGATTTAATTCCATGCACTCCCAATGGAATACTCATTGGGCGACCATTTGGTCGCTGGTCGAAACTGGTGTTTCGCCCATCGAGAGAATGAATTCGTTGAGCGAGTGTTCCAAGGTCAGAACATATATCAATAAACCCATTTTCTACTATGAAGAGTTCTATATTTAATTGATAATGATGAATGGAATGTATTGGGTATTTGGAAACATGGAATGAGATATACATTATGGAATTTCATGGAGAAATTCTAATTGATGGTATTCTAGTAAATGCAATAACATAAGGATTCTTTATGGTGATATACTTTCTCTAATAACTACTCACACTCAAATATAGAGGGTAGGTTATGTCGTGAAGAGATGCAGGAGGTCCAATCATTGAATTGGATAAAGTCCTAGGTGTGAAGGGGGCTTACCTTGTGAGTGGTTAGATGATAACCCATTGAGGTCAAACTCTGTAGAGTTTGGAAATCACCACAAGTGCATATCACCATGAGTCTAGTGTTGATTGCATAGATCTGAATCATTGAATCTAGAGTCATTGTTTGTGATGAAATTGTTTGATCACATGTTGTCTTGCTGAATTTGAATGCTTTTAATATGTGACATGTGATTTTATATACATTAGCTTACCCTTCAGTTGATTATGTATTATGTCTTTGTTATTTCTTTTGCGATGATTACTTTAATGTGTGAGTAGAGGGAAGCGCAAGTGGGAATAACAACGAGTTTATCCAGTAGGAGTAGCTTGTGGTTGTAGATAGTTTTGTTTAGAGTCTTAGAACTCTTGTTCCTTTCCGCTATATACCTTTTATATACATTGTGTTTTTGTTTTTTAATTTTATTCTATAAATAAATATATTTTATAATTAAAAGGTTTATTTTATCAATTTTATTTTTTTAAGTGATAGTTGTTTTAAATTTAATCGTTATTTTAAGCTTAACTATTTTTTAATTATAAAATTACTTGCAAATAAATAAAAACCTTTTACAGTAAATTATTTTATATTTTTACAGTAAATTTTGTTTCAAATTACAGTAAATTACTTACAATAAAAACTTACCAATTAATGTGTTTTAATTTTGTTAATATTTAAAAATTAAACATGATAATTAAATTTATAAATTTTAAAATAAAAGAAATATAAATTACAAAAATATTAAATATATAACAAGTTAGTTATGAAATATAAAATTATAAAATTACAAAAAAAAATTACAATTTGATAATTCTATAAATTTCTTTTCATAATTTTATAGTTTCATATTTCATATTTTGTAATTTTATATTTTTGTATTATGTGAAGACATTTATGAAGAGTCACAATATAATATAACTCTCACGTTACAAAGTTAATCACCATACTTAACTGAAAAATTTTAAAATTTCAAGTTTATTTGACATTTTAAACATATTTCATGATAACACTTAACTGTTTATATCGTTTGACACATTTTCACTTCAATATTAAATAAAAAGTGTTTAAAATATATAATAAATTTAATTTAAATGACTAAATTTATATATTTTTAGAGTTAAAAATTAAATTAGATCAAAATTTTGAAAATAGATTAATTTTAATTTTTCCTACAAATTAAGGAAAAAAAAATATGTTTAACCCTATAATAAATTCTGGTGGGATACGCTTAAGATCATGAAAGCTTCTAACTTCACCCTTTCAAATCAGCACCTCTATCCATTGCAAAGACGTTTTACCTGTTGCACCAACAAAATACATTCTTGGAATGCAATTTCACAGAAAGACAATTCCAGAGTTTCCTGTTGAAAGGCACGTATTAATAATATCTGATAGCTTTACACAACCATCAGATAGTTCTAGTGAATGCTACTAATCATTAGATATAAAATCATGCAATGAAGCTTTCTTAAATGCTTCAGCCATTACATAAATTGCAGCTACCTTATTATGCATATCCACTCACACCTACACCTACATGAAACTCACAGAAAATTGTCTGTGTCAAAACTTGTCCAGGTGCCACACTGTGATCACAACCCACAAAAATGTGTCAAGTATGCAAAAATAGTTAGAGGAGGGTAGGACCACAGGGTAGGTCATCTTCCCATTAACACAATTAGTTAGGTCTCATTCATTATCATAGCACCATACCCCCATATATCTAAAGTCTCTTTTATGTAAAAGAAACCCATGTGGCCATATCAAACTCTGAACTCACCATTAATGGAAGCTGCATGTGAGGGTAGCACTTAATACGAGATAATTTTAATGCAGGAGGAGAGAAGGGTAGAGTAGAGTATGTGTATGTCCCTTCATGTGGCACGTGCGTCCCATGTTAGGTTCATTTTAAAGTGACCATTTTCAGGTGCTGCTGCTTCCTCATGACAATTGGTCTATAGGACCTCAAGCCCTAAACTTACCTCCTCCTCTAGGTGCTGGATCAAGAAATTCATGTTTTGAAAGGTTTATGAAAAAAATTAATTAACCTATATGGACTGTATATGGTATCTATTTTCCTGAAAGGAAGTGGTTCATCATGAGAATGTGGACAATGTTGCATACATACATAACCTTGTTTACATGTTTAGGGTAGGGTCCTAACTCAGTATACCAGAAATCAAAAGCTAGCATGTACCACAGGCCAGTTGGGAGATAATCATCATGTTTTAGTCATCATTTCTCCATTGAAAATTTGGATGGTTTACTTACCATTTCTCAGTTGAAGATTACAACCAACTAACTATGAAACGACTTTAACCGGCTGGTGAAGATTGTATCATATATTTCACAAGGTCACCGTGTAAAAAAGAGTTTTGTTGGAGATCTCAATTGATTAGAGAATTCCAGAAAGTGAGCGTAAAACCTTACTTATAACGGTTTTGTAAAGTTAAATTATACTTAAAGTTCACTTTTTAAAGATGGTATCAGAGTCATCTGAAACCTATCTTAGTGAGATGTGTTGTTTATTAGGCTTATCGGGTCATTTGTTATGACACTATCCATTAATGTTTAGTTCCACACTTAAAATGTATATGTTTCTACGTGAGAGAGTATTAGAGATCTTATATCGATTAGATATAAAGCAAATTTACATAAGTCGATGTTTTAAGATTGAGTTAAGTTTAAAATCCATTTCTTAGTAGGTTTGTGTTGGGAATCCAAGAGTAAGTCTAAGTTTCACATTGAGAAAGTTGAGCACCATATAAAAATGAAGACCCATAGACCGATTACCTTAAGGTTTTGGGTTAGAGGTAGTATCAATCCCTTATATGTAAATTAGGTTCATTGGTATAGTATCTCCCGAGTGACCTTCTCTAAAAAAATCCAATAGTTTGAAGTATATATAATGTAATGACCTAACAAACTTGTACTCAGATTTGTTTTTCCTAATTGAAAGAAATGAGTATGTGAAGGATAATTTTTGATCATTTGATTATATACAGTTTACAAGAAGATTAAACATTGTTTGTTCACATTTTTGACACAAGAAAAAGAACAACGCTTGTCTTAATAGTCTTGTTTTAGGGAGTAACACAAGGACATGGTCTCATATTTTGCTCAAAGACAGTGTAATAAAACATAGACAAATGGTCAAAACAGTTAGGTACAGAAAATTGGAAGGTTTGTCCTTAAAAGTGTGAAGTTAATACCGATTATTTGTCAACAACAAGTTGCATAGTTAAGGTACACTGTTAGATATAAAAGGATACACAAGCTATTATGACTTCATTTGCAACTGAACCAGAAACCAGGCCAAAACCTTTTTCTATCTCCTCTGCAAAACTCAAATCAACAACTCGTACGGTTCCAATCAAGCAAAGATGGTTAACGCTAAATCCGAGTTACATCAGAAGAGTGTCCTTCAAATCAAGCAAGATGACAAATTCTTCTGCAGGCTACTCTCAAAGGAAAGTTCCATGGCCAACCCTTCTTTCAGAATGGCCCTTGCTGTGCCATTTGTGTGGGAATCTCAGCCAGGCACACCCAAACACACATTCTCAGAGGACACTCTCCCTCCTCTTACTCCTCCACCTTCTTATCATTTTAACTTCAGTGCCTACAAAAAGAAAGAGAAGAAGCACTCAAAATCCAATCTCTTGCTCACTTTGCTACCAAAACTTAACCTCAAGAAAATGATTCTCTCATCCTCATACTCTTCATGGTCATCATCATCAAACTCCTCCAAAGTTGTCCCTATGGCCAAGTTCGGAAAGAAGAAGCTCTTAGGCTATGGATCATCCAATGATAATGAAGGAGGTGGTGCTAGTTCACCTTCTTCCAAGTTATGCTTTACCATTCCTCGAGCCTCAAGTTCTTAAGGTACTCGTTGTTATCAAAGCTTGGCCTTGGATCTGAAGAGGACAATGTGCTGCTTATATAGTTTTTCTTTGTAAATTTTTCTAGCTTATACTCTCTTAGAGGACAATATATTTTCTATGCTAGAATTTGTCTTTGAGAGTTTTGTCCTCTCAAATTACAAGCTTGCTTCCAAGGACATATATTTTCTGGTGTGTGAGTGTATCTTAAACATTTTGTGCAGTTTGAAATTATCACAGTCCCTTTTTTTTGTTCTTAGAATGTGCCAAAACAGAACCGTATACATTACTTTTGTGGTTGTGATTGTAGTGGTGGTGATAAACGTATAAAACACGTAATAACAGAACATTTAGTGGTAGAAAGTTTAGTACTAATCCACTTGCAGCTGAATGATCTTTAAGCATTTGATTGACTTGTACATAATTAATTACACCACACTTTTACTTTGAGGGATGGGAAGGAGAAACACCTTAATCAGCATCTTTGACCAATGCTTTATCTTTTCACCAATACCTCTACTATAGGGTGTTTATTTTGTCTGTCTTTAATGATTTTATTTATTGCAAAGAGAAGAACTGGTGGAAATTGCAACGAGAAAATGTTTCACAGTTCCAAATTCTGTATATGCTTCTAGTTTTAGCCTAGGAATCAAAAAGTATCATTTAATGAATCGTGTCAAAAATACTAGCTATCATGACTTCAATTAGATGTTCACATGCTTAGTTGAAAAATTGATTATAAGATCAGAATTAAATCAATGCGTAGCACAAGCTTCGACGAAGAATATTAAGATAGTGAATTTGTTTTTCTAGTCCTTTTTGTATGGAATGTGAAGCAACACTTGGTTCCAATAATAATCTGCCTTGCAACATTTGGAATCATTTCAGAGTTAACTAATTTGGCTTGTTTCTGATTCGTGTTGGTAAAGAAAGACTACATATACTTTGGGTTTCCGTTTGGTTTAACATTTCCCTTGTGTTACAAATACAGATTTAACATTACATCAGATAAAACAACAGTAACCACTGTTGTCTTTAGTGTATTTACTTCAAAGACACGTACCTACTAAAAATAACTAGTCTTTTCCAATTTAACTATGTATTATTAATTTATTGTGGCTCAAACAATTATAAAAATAGTTAATAACAACATCTCAGAACCGACATTTTAGTATAATGCAATAGCACATTACCAGAACTAGAGATTAGAGAGTACCAACAACTTGAAACTTGTTTGAAATTGTTTAAGCTAATTTGTCGGCAGAGAAGCTGGTAGTGACTTTATCTTGTCCCAGGTTCCATGTGCACATGGGCCATATATTGTGTAAAATATCAGTAACACAAAGAACTATTAACTTATAACTGTGACACTTTCATAATAATTCTAGTCTCTATAACTTAAAAGTAACTGGAATATTATAATTATATGGCCCCTTAAGATTTTCCAGCGATCGAAGAAGATCACCAAGAACAAGTAATCAACCCCAATTTTAGATTTTTCTTTCCCTATTCACCGGCAAAAGAAGCAGAATATTCTTTTCCTTTTGTCTGTTTCGACCCATTAAAATGCTACACCACACTGTTCCCCAGACTTTCAGCTCAATTATGTGATTATGATTCATATTCAATTTCTTTTCTTTAACAAGTTCCCTATATGTTATCTTGGCCTCACCAACTGAAGATTTCATAGGAGTCAAAGGATAAAAATATTGTCCAAGATGGTCTTGAAGAAAAGCAGTGTCAAAAGCAGTTGCAAGTTAAGAACTCAAGATGGACACCTATTTTTTCAAAGCATATGCGTTATTTTATCACCACTCAATATGTGGCTGTATTTACAAATTACATTTTTACAATAATCACTACATAGTACAAAATTGTCGAATTAAGTATTTCACCTAATCGGCCTTTGTGTATGCCAGGTATATAGAGAATTACAGAAGTATATTAGTGGTTTGTGTATATCCAATGATTAGAATGAGGTAGAGATGAACTGTTAGTTCTAAACGTAACATGAGCTTAGTGCTTCTTCATGGATTCTGGTCACCTGATGTATTGCATTTGCCAAATAAGCCACATTGCTTGTGGTCACACCTGCCATGCTGCAAGTATCACCAAGGAGTTATGTAGGAAGAATATGTTGTAGTGAAGTCAAAGTTATCAAATTAAGAAATATTAAATATATTTTTAGTCCCTAAACTTATGAAAAATTGGAATTTGTCAATGTCCTAAACTTTGATATATTTTGATGCTTAAACTTTAAAAATAAATGAATATAGTCTTTCAACATAACAATATTAATTTCTTTTTACATGTTAAATGATGTTCTAGATTGACATTTGAAATGTTTACGCAATTTGACACGTTTCGACTCAAATGCTAACCCAAAACACTGTATAACACAAAAAAAAGAAGTTAAAGTTGTTGGACTAAAGGGATTATATCCATTCATTCTTAAAGTTTGGAGACAAAAGTATATCAGTTTAAAACATGAACGAATTCTAATTTTGTGTTCAAGTTTAGAGACTAAAAACATATTTAATCGAAGTAATAAAAGAAGAGAAGACAAATTGACAGCTTAATCGTAGTAACTATGGTTGAATTTTAGTATTTCCTTTAAAGAATACCTTATTCTTCCATCAAGGGTCATGTATATATGGAACAGCTTCTCCAACTTTTTAACCTGATCGGGTGTTAATCCAGAAAAACAGAACATGCCAACCTGCATGTGTTTGCATCAAAGTGTACAATTGTTAGCTAAAGTTATAATATATGATTCATTAAGCATAAGGTAACTAATCAAGCATCCAAAACCTGAGAAGTTATATGCTTCCAGTTGAAAGGTGATTCCAAGTTCTCAAGATATTGTCGAAGGGTAGTTCGCATTGCTTCAATCCGATTAGCCATGACCTTCAAATAGCATTGCCAAAAAATGTGATTAGATCCTGAATTGATTTAGAAAAGAAAAGTTACTAAAAGGAGTGTTAAGAACTAAAGGCTCTGATATAGGTATATCAAACCCTTTAGTTCTTAACAAGGACTTAAGAAGATGAATACTACCTTTATTTCTTTCCTCCAAAGTGCTTCTACATCAGGGTCGCTTAATATTTTAGCAACTAGTGAAATACCATGAAAAGGAATGCTGCTATACATTGCATGGGACATCAACTGCAGTTGACTTTTAAGTGCAGCTACTTGCTTTGTACTCTGGCACAAAACACTGTTATAGATTTTAATGTAGATTACTAAAGCTGATAAGAACGTGAAAAGTAAAACAATAAAACTAAGGAAACATTGTTACGAGGTTGAGCTTCATGTTATATTATCATTATATTATATCATGTACTTGATCCTTGCCTAAAAAATGCATCATGGAACATATTTGATATCTAACTTCTATTTTACATTACATAGCACATCCTATGCCTCTAAATATCTAATCACTTGTGTATAGGACTTCTCTTACCTAAGACAACCAACTTTATGTTCGGACAATCCCATGTTCTTTGAAAATGATTGAGAACATCCTATTAAATGCCCATCTTCAAGGAAAATTCTAAGTGCCATGGCATCCTTGTCAAGATCCCCACTAGAAAATCCTTGATAAGCCATGTCAAAGAAGGGGAAATGATTTTTTACCTGGAAGATAAATAAGTTAGAATAATATTATAATTGATTTAGATTTATAGAAAAAAGCTATACTGAAGCATCTCATGTCTCATTTTCACCTTAAACTGGTATGATATTTCTCTCCATTGTTCCTCAGTAGGGTCAACACCAGTTGGATTGTGGGCACAAGGATGAAGCAAGAAGAAAGAACAATCTGGTGCATTCTGAAATTAGCAACACAGAATAAAAAGAGAAGATTAAAAGTATAGCTTATTTATTTGTTTGAGAGACAAGAAGCATGAAATTCATACCAAAGCTTACTTATTTTTACCTTGACATCACTTACGAGTGCAGAAAAATCCAAACCCTTTGTATCTGGATGGTAGTAGTGAAAAGTTTCGACAGGAACTTCAGCTTGTCTCCATATATTGTGGTGACTGCAGAATGCAAACTTCATGCATTAGATATTGAAAGAACGAAAATATCTCAAAAAATAATCCAATGGAAAAGAACCTACTTTGACCAGGTAGGGTCTGGTAGATACATTTGAGATTCAGGATAGAAATGTCTTTGAAATTCAGCAAAAAGCCTACATGATGCAGTTCCAGACAGAGTCGGAACTCCTGCAAAAAATCCTTCTTTTACAACATATGAATCATCCCCATATGCCAATTTTACACACTCCTCCACAAATTTTGTTCTCACTGCGGAACAGTTTAACTCCCTGTCAATAAATATAACGTTAATTCGTTTTTGAAAAGTAGTAACATATTCATAGAAGCACTACTGTTGATAGAGTGTGATACACAAATTCTGGTGTGAAAATGGAAACATCACTAGCCAAAGATCACCCTTAGAACAGAAGAAGGAGAATCCAAGATTACTCACTCCAATTTGCATCTCTGAATCTTTTTTTCTGCATCACGAACACATTGAGGAATGAAAGGTTTGCCATCATCACCCCTGTAAGTTCCCTTACAAAGACGAAGATCAGAAAAAGTCAGTGATGACAAAACATGAAACATGAACAGATATAGATATACTGTAACTATATATAAGCATATACCATTCCAAGATTGATCTTGTGGGGAAAAGGGTCTGATAGAAAGGCCTCGTTGACACTGACAATGGGGTCCTTTGGGGCTGGTTTTACATGGTCCCACCAACCACGGGCACTGGAACAAGAAGTGGATAAAAATCTTCTGGATATTCTTCCATTGATGTACCTCCACATAGTGCAATGCAACACTCTTGTGCTATAGTATACGCTGTGAACTCAGTGAAATGCTCTTGGTTTGTTGAAACAAGAAAAAGGCTTTTGAATGGTTATATAATGAAAGTAAAGAAGAAGAAAAAGATGATGCAGAGTGAACTTTCTCTTGCCGTGGTTTTGCATTGATCTTTTCAAGGAGTTCCTATGTGCTGCTTTGGTTTGTTTACGGTTTCTTTTCGTGGGAAAACCAAAGTGGGCTCATTGATTTGATTGGATTTGCTTATTATATATTATGCATTTACGTTAATGTGTCATCTTGCATAATCCTTGTCATTTTTTCTGTTGGTAATATAAAGAAAAAATAAATTTATATTTTTTCATAAATTAAATTGGTTCATGTACAAGTTAAAAGTATAAATTTTAAAAAATGTATATAAAAGTTATTTTTACAAATTAATTTATATATAAAGTAAATTTAATTTATAAAGGATTTATTTATTTATTTATTGTCTTAGGATTTTTAAAAGAATTTCCTTATAAATAGTATTAGGATTAGATTAAGATATAAGAAAAGTATGTGGTCGGTGCGTTTGATTTATTCTAGAGAGAACAGGTGTTATCTTAAAAGCGAATAAAGTAAATGTATGGAACAAATAAAATTAAAGAAATAATAAAGGGTTGAAAAAGTTTGACTATAAATATTTGTTTGGAAGAAAGGTAGAACTTTTCAGTAAAAGATTTACACATATAACACAGCGATGATTAAAACATAGGCAATCTATTATTTTCCTATTACTATGAATTCTGACGCTACTTACTTGTGCTCCCCATTACCTATTAATATTATTCGAGTTTTAGGATTTTAAAAATATATGCTAAAAAGTGTAGAGATATAGTATACCAGAGAATTTCTTATTTATTTTATTTATGTAGATTATATGTAAAGGATAAAAATGTAACATAATATTAAATATTAATAATATTTTTATTTTAATTTTCTAAATTTAAATAATAAACAAATATGCTTTTATTTTATGTAAAAAAATATTTTTCAAATTAAAATATTTATAAATATTAATTTAAATAAAAATATTTAAAAATATTATTAATATTTTTTAATTTTAAATTTCATTATTTTTCTTTTCTTTTATTTACTTGTAATTCTCATTTTAATCTTTTTTTAGGATTATATCTTTATTCAATTTCATATTTTTTATTGTATTTTTTATCAATCTTTTCTTTTCTCTGTATGGGTAACAGGCCGACCATATCCCGACCCATCTGTATGTGGAAAGGCTGACCACATCTCGACCTCAGGGAGAGAGAAGGAGATGTGTGCGCAAACCCATCAGGCAAAGGAAAATGGGCCAACATGGTGTAGAGGTCAGGTACATCTCGGCCCGCTGCCTAGTCGGGTATATCCTGGCCCAATAGTGGCCAATTGGGTAAGGATGATGATGTACAGACGAGCAGCACGTAATCTCAGTAATTAAGGAAAGAACTGATCCTTGACAATGTACAAACGAGCCGCGCGCGCAATCTTAGTTAATAAGGAAAGAACTGATGCACATAATCTCAGTCAGAAAGGAAAGAGTTGATCATCGAATGCGAACAGTATGCAAATAATAGTGTTCTTGTAAGGGTAAGAGCCAAGCGATCTCAAAGGCCTTCAGTATTCTTCCTCCCACTTCACGTCTCTTCTCCTTACAGCTGACTCTGGATCACCGTCAAGGGTGGGTACCTGCAAATACTCCGATGCTTAAGTCAGCAATAACCCCAGATACTCTCTGTAAAATATTAGCTTCAGATAACTTACCCCTTATTAGACAGTAAAAATATCTCTTTATACTACCTGGCATTATTCCCACTTTTATTGCCTACATAGTGGTTTCCTTCTCCCATTAAACACTAAGGAATCTTAATCAATACAGTAACTGCCTCCCAGACCTTAACGGTAACATTTCTACATTCCATTGGACTTCCGAAC
>Ga0099823_1006151_pt1 | contig 12086 bp, 9 predicted proteins | sample CowpearedBW_FD_76831 | JGI IMG/M metagenome (GOLD analysis project Ga0099823, IMG submission 76831) | Root nodule microbial communities of legume samples collected from California, USA - Cow pea red BW | ecosystem: Host-associated > Plants > Roots > Nodule | place: USA: California | collected... | reverse complement strand
TGTGTTTGCTTTTACTTTAGGTTTTATATTTCTCTATGTTTCTTGTGTTTTTTTTTTACTTTTAGTTTCACTTATTGAACAAAAATTATATATATATATATATATATATATATATATATATATGGTTGCCTAATGATTATTTATGAGCATCTAACAAAGTCTTTGACTTAATTGTACCTTTATATGTTTAGTGCTTATTTGAAGATTAATCTTAAACATTCTTATCTATATGGATTATTTGTGTACTGACTTATCTATATCTGTTTCATCATACATTTTGTTATAATAAAAAACGTCTAATGGGGTTTCCAACGTCTAATGTTAATGGTTTGTACCAACTAGATGATATGTTTGAATTGATCAAATTATATGAGCTTCAATTCGTTAGATTAACGATAAGATCTCTATAAGACTATTTTAATATACTAATTGATATTTTACTTTGATTATATTTTTTTTTCTTTCCATATTAAAATAAGCTGACAAGTTTTAGTGATCAAAATTATTTTGAAAAGAATAATCTACGAACTATGATTCACGACATATATTAAAAATCATAAACTGATTTTATTTACAACTCAATAGATTTTTCAAAGTTTCCTTTTGTAGTGAGAAAATTGAACGTTGGAAGAACATATACAATAAACATTCCATATCAAGCATTCATGAATCTCAAAGTAGAAAATGACCTATATTAAATATCATAAATTAATTTTATTTATAACTCAATAAAGTTTTCAAAGTTTCCTTTTGTAGTGAGAAAATTGAATTTTAGAAGAACTTGTAGGATGAACATTCCACATCAAGCATTCATGAATCTCAAAGTAGAAAATGACCTATATTAATTTTATTTATAACTCAATAGATTTTTCAAAGTTTCCTTTTGAAGTGAGAAAATTGAACTTTAGAAGAGCTTGTAGGATAAACATTCCACATAAAGCTTAAATGAAGACACATCATTCATAAGCTTCACTACAACTTCCATCATCTCATTGATTGATTACCTCATCCATCATCATCCACCTCATCACTTTCAGATGGCCTTCTAGTTGGAAGAAGAAATCTTCTTAATTGATTCTCTTGTAAATTCATAGTTAATTTTGAAGTTATTTAAAGAGTTGTTCTTTTATTTTATTCAAATAGAGTGTATTTTTATCTATTCTTTTTGAGTTTTTATTTCTTTCCTTAGGATTGTTTTAAAATGCTTGTTGATAATTCAACCTCTTACTTTAATTAAAATTCTTACGAATTTGCTTAAGTCTAATAATCTTTTTGTTTAAGTAAAAACGTAAAACTTCACATATAGACACTTAGAATAAGTTAAGTGTCATAAGTTCTCACTTGTAGATGCTACGAACAAAGTGAGGAACTAGATGAATTAATTTACGCTTATTTAGTTAATTCAAACTTGTATATTGATTTGCTTAGCTAAAAAAATAGAACAATATATTATTACATTAATCATATACGCTTAAAATGAGTAAAATGCAACTAGAATCATAATCATAGACGCTTGGAATGAATGAGAATCTTAGCGAGTTAATTAAAGTATATTGAGTTAATTCGAGGTCTCTTTTTATAAATTAAATGAATAATAATCATACGATAATAACGAAGAATTCAACTATGGAAGAGTTGGTGAACACACCTATCTTTTTATATTTGTTTTAATTTCTTTTTTTCTTTAAAATGTCTTTTTACTATTTTTTATGCTTCTAACAAACGGTTTGTTGTGTTACATGGGGAAAAAGCAACATTATTGCAATGAAGATGAATACTCCGAGAATGACATTTTGGAGATTGAAAATTTTTCAAAAGGGATGATTCATAATGATTACAAGGATGTTATGTTGTGCATGCAACTAATAAAGATCATAATGAAGGAATATGTATGTGCGTGTGTGTACAAGCAAATAAAAGATATCATGATTAAAGAATACATTTACATATACATATATATATATATATATATATGTGTGTGTGTGTGTGTGTGTGTATGTCTGTGTGTGTGTGTGTACGCACGTGTATGTGTATGAATTATTGTGAACTTTTGTAAATTTCCTAAATTATATGTTCTTATATATATTTAATGTTTTTCATGTTTAGTTTGATAACAAGAACATGGTTTATTACTCAATGTGTTCTTACATAATGTGGCAGATGGTCTCTTTCTATGAGGAGGGTTTATGGTGAAAGGAAACCATTGACTATTGACATCAATACTAATACACTAATGTGGCTACAAATATTTTAGCAAATATATCACAACACTTGCTAGGAAGAAGATGGAAGATTAAAAGAAAACACATGTCATTCAGGCACATAATGAGACCTTTTCCCCTCTCTCCTAACATGCACATAGACTTATTTTCCTAGGGTGATCAGAAAAATCTTGAGTAGAAGTTGATTAGAAACTAGTACAAAAAGATCTTTATCAATCATCGATTGACAACATTTAACAAGCCACCATAGTAAAAAAATGTGTGGTGACAAATTTGCAATTTTAAAAAACCTTTTAACGACGGTTAACTAAGGAATCGTCGTTAAAAGAGCAGCGTGAGAGAAATCACGACAGGTGTTTAACAATCAGTCATTTAAAGTGGAGAGGGCGTAAAACAATGACAGTCACAAAGAGAATCATTGTTAAACATGTATCAAATTGGAGAAACCAAATTAGTTGAATACAAATAACTATAACTGATTTGATTGTACTTTCAAAAAAAAAAAGCACAAACTTCTTTCCCCCACGCAGCTTCCATTGTGACTCTTTCCTCTTCCTCTTCCCCTTGCACTTTTGTTTCCTCTTAACCCTAAATTTGTTACAACCTTCATCGTTGCTACCCCCTTGTGAACACTCGAACCTTTATCAACAATAGTGGCGATCCTTAGCGAAGTTCGACACTAGTGATAAACGACAAGTTAATCGCTTTTTGCACAATGCTAATCACTCTCTGATGCATCGTGCGAAACTTCACATAAAATTACTTTCCAAACTAAATTACCCTCTATAAACTTCTACCATGGTTGTGTAAGTTTTGTCCTTGCCTAGGCATTAAAGTAAAATACCTTCACCTACTTTTATGTCTAATTAATTATATATAGTTAAATAATTACCAACTCGATGTTTTATAGCTTTGTCATTTGGTGCATCTCTATTAATATGAGTAAAATATCTAAGTGTAAAATGTCTAATTAATTATATATAGTTAAATATGATTTACTCAGATTATCGTTTTGCATCACATCAAATTCTTTATCCATTTTTTTCTTTGATTTGGATTATTCTATCCGAACTTTGGTTAGACAATTTATATTTCGACGAATCTATGTTAAGTCATTTGCCTTACCATTATATATTCGATATACGTGTTCGAAATTAATCTGATCACAATATTTCATCAATTTAAACACCTTTGTTAGGTAATCAATCAAGTTTGAGTTCATACATTTATATTCTCAAGTCACTTTTTTATAACCAATTGAGAATCCCTTCGAATTAAATCATTCTTGGCACACAACTTAATTAATGTTTCAAGTCCTAATGTCAATGTTTCGTATTCCGCTTCATTATTTGAATAATTAGTTTGAATTTCACATAATTTGGTCGTATTTTGCATTACTTGAACCATTGAAATATAATATCCACTGATCATTTTCAACATATAATGTTTGTTCAATACGAGAATGATGAACAATAAAATAGACCATTGTTTTACCTTGACTACTTTTAAACTCTCAAAACAAAGTGAAAATTCAGTCAAAGCTAGAATTTCCATTTACCAACTCGATTATGCATAATAGGTTTTGATAAAAAGAAATTTAATACATTGTTATTTAATAGTATAATTACTTTATGTGGCCTCAAATAATATTTCAATTTACAACAAGAATAATACAAACATAAACACAATTTCCCGATATCACTACATTGAGTTTCAACATCTATGAATAAATTGACTTAAATAATAAACAACATATTCAATTTCGTTCCAGTCTTCTTGTGCTAACATGCTCACTATAGATTCTAGTGAAGATGATATATAAAGCCTCAAAGGCTTTCTACGAGTCATCAATATAAATATTGAGGAATTGATCAATTCTTGTTGTACTTTTTCAAAGGCTACATCATGCTCTTTCTCCCATTTAAACTCTTACTCTTTCTTTAATCTCAACAATAGAGAAAACACATGAGTTTTACCTACCAAATTTGATATAAATCTCCGCAGATAATTTATATTCCCAACAGTGACTACAATTGTTTTCTATTCAACTTGGGCCTTTGTATCGAAAATAGCTTTAACTTTATTTTTATCAATTTTATCACCTTTCTAATCCGCAATTAATCTAAGAAACTCCTCTACACTTATAATAAAGGCACATTTTAAAGGATTCATTTTCGAACCATGCTTTCTTATCCCCTCAAAAGCTTTTCTCAAATTAATCAAATGAGAATCTTTAGCCCTTGATTTAATCACAATATCATTAATATATACTTGAATGAAATCACTAATCAAATCATGGAAAACTATATTCATATCTCTTTGATCAGTAGCACCAGCATTTTTTAAACCAAAAGGCATAACCATCCATTCGTACATTCCTAATGACCTTGAGATCGAACACAGTTTTTTAAATGTCATTCTCAACTATGAATATTTAATTATATTCATAATACCCATCTAACAAACTTAACATTTCATTTCCAACCACAACATCAATTAACATTTCAACTATAGGCAAATGGTATTCATCTTTTGGGGTAGCTTCATTAAGATCTCGAAAATTAATAAATTCTCATGTTACCATTTTTCTTAATTAGTGTAACTATATTTGAGATCCAATTAACATACTTGGTGATTTAGATGAACTTCACCTTTAGCAACATCTCGATTTCTTCTTTGATTTTCTCCATCACCTCTGGTGCCATCTTCGAGGGGCTTGCTTGAATGACTTCTTTCCTTCAATGATTGGCCATTGATGTTCTACTAAGCTCTGATCCAACCAAAACATTTCTTTATATCCCAATACGAAACAATCTTTATATTCTTGAAGCATTTCAATCAATTTTTCACTCATTCTCCCACTTAACAACTTGCTGATAAAAGTACACCTATTGCTTTCCTAATCTCTCTGATTGATTTCTTCAAGTGGATCTTGTGACTTCACCTTTCTCAAGCATGAAGTAACCAAGCTCTTAAATCCTAGTGGACCATTATCGTAAATACAATGCAAAAGGTTCCTGCCTACTTTTTTCATACTCGATCGAGTCTTTTGTTTTATTTATTACTCTTACTCTACTATTTAGACTTCCCTAACCACCTTCAAAGCTTTCAGCATAAGCTTCCAATTTGGTCGAGAAAGAGGAGTACATCTCTTTATCAACCATTTTCATGAGCCATTTTGAGGTTGGCCTCCTTATCTTCTTCAGTTCTCAGAATAAATCCTTCTTCGAATGGTTTAGCCACAACTAAACGTCTCAAAGGTTGATTGACTGTATCAACATAGGCTACAAAATCACTTTGATTTTCCAGGATCACTTTGAGATGCCCATCTCAGTTCCACATGAGTAGCTTCTGATGAACCATTAAAGGTATTGCCCCTACCTGTACAAGACATTAAAGTTGGTTTGGGACTGGACAACCATGAAGACAATAACTTTTGTGTAACTTTGAGATACTAGAAATTATAATAATTATAAAAATATACAAATATGGTTAAATATTTTAAGTAAAAGAGAAAACGATTTGTTAGCTATAATTTAAAGGATTTATTTTATTTTAAACGATCTTTTTAGAAATAAGATATAGTGAATAATATTTTAGCTAGCTAAAAAAATAAACAGATTTTATAAGAGATAATGGAATATTTTAATGATATGCATACATAATATAATGAAGTTTATGATAACTTATTTGGGTAAGATATGAGGTGAGATTTGTTATTAATAATCATTTTTCTTGTAGTGTATCATATAATTTTGTGTCTTAAATCTCGTAGGAGATAAAATTGGTTTCTTAGGTCAAATGTTACTCATAAGTAATTAAAGCAAACTAGGGTGAGTGTTGAAACATTCAAATAATCTAGTATTCAAATCTAGAATTCTCAAGTGGTTTAAAGAGTGAAACGTGGGGAGTTATTTGAAGGAGGGATGTGAGTAAGTTAAAGATTATAAATGGTTAAATTAAATTTTGCTGTATCCGGGTGGATGGGACTAACTGTTTTAGTTATTTTAAATGTTTTAACTGTTTCAACTTGTTTTAACTTATTTAAACCTTTTTTTTTGTATCTTATTTACTAATTTGTGAATATATAACGATTTTTGGTAGTGTGTTGATATTGTGTGACATGTTTATGTGTGTGGTGACTCAATGAAAGGTAGTGAGAGGTAACACTGCGTAGTTGTATTAGAGGTGAACTTCGTCGGGGTTGATGAGGAGAGTAATGGGAAGTGGCATCTTTTAGCTTTGCCTATAAGACTCTTGAGGAGTAGTGGAGCTGAAGCGTTTATAGGTAAGCTGCGTGCGAGAGTTACAACTCAATTTCCTAATGCTAAGATCACCATTGGTTGTATTGTTGATATGATAATATGTTTTCTTTTAACTATTGTGTGAGACAACAAGTTTTGTATCTATTTGTATGATATGTTGTTTGATTTTATAATTTTCATTGAAAAGTATTTCTGAAGTTATAATATGGCAAAAACTATGGTTATGAAAAATATTATTTACATTAACTCACCCTTCTATTTTGGTGGTTGTGGTTTCCACCTACACCGATCGTATTTTTATACATGAGCAAAGGATAGTACAGGTGTTGAGGAAGATGTACAATAGAGATAAGTGTTGTGGGGACAGTTGTGGGAGCAATTGTCTTATTCATTTGTTCTTAAGAAGTTTATTTTCTATTATTAGTTTGACGATTTTATATTTATGAAAAATCAAGATGTGTATTTCTTATTTTGTCAGATGGTGAATAAAGATGTTTTCTTTTACATTAAACAATGGTATCAAAGTTTTAATTACTTATATTTTTTTTATATAAGTGTGGGATAATATTATTTTAGTATCACCCTAATGTGATGCTCAACGCTATCATCCCATCGAACTTGATGACCTTCCATTAAAATCAGTTACCATGATGTTGTTTTTCACCAAGTCTTTTTCACTAAAACCAAACCTTTTGAACATTGTCCTGGGCAAGATGTTGACGGTTGCTCAACCATCAACCAATACTTTGTCAACCATTTGCCTTTCAATATCAACTTGTAACATCAAAGGTTTAAGATGGAATTTAGTCCCCTCGGAAGGTGGTTCGATATAAGTTACATCTTGATGCATCCTTTTGCATCTGGTTTCTTGAATCCACATTACCTTAGGCTCCATGTCAAGGTTATAGTGATCCTCTCAATGAGAGTTGTAGAACATCGAGCAATCCTTATGTAGACTTCAAAACTCCTTATGAAAAATTGAAATAACTCTTACATTGAAGTCTTGGTAACTTGGGTTCATGCCCCCAACTCGTGTAATTCAAGTCTTAACGAAGATCTTGTTGGTATATTGACATGGATTACCCTACTCGAAGCCTCAGTGATTCTGCACTGGCTTCTAAAATGCTTAGATCCACTTTCCTCATTGTTCTTTCTAAAAAAGAGGTCTCTGGAAAAGAATATTACCCTCAACATTTGTATTTAAACACAACCTATCAAACACATTCTTGCTCTTATGTACTACTTGATTCCTTGTGTACAAAGGGCATCTTCCAACCCACTTGTTTAAAGGTGCTCTGACTCACCTCAATCTAAGTTACCTATTGCTTATCCGTTGATATACTTGCTTTCTTACTTCTCTCATTCTCAAAAGCTTTTGCAAAGGATTTATCGAACACAATGCTACACCTAGGGCATAATGTTACATATTCATTCTTCTCTTTCTTTCTTGTTAAATAGTTATCAAAGAATCCCCTACCTTGGGGTATACTTCTTGTCCTAACTAGAACTAATCCAATTGGAACTAAAACTTCTCCTCGGACGTATTAACCTTCACATGTCGAGGATTGATATCTTCACTTTTGATATCAACCATCATGACATTCATCACATCACTATTACCGAAACCCTCAATAGTGTTGAAAATTGGCTCGATATATCCAACTTGATTCTTGAAAGGGTCAATATCCCTTTTCATTAGTTTCTCCTCAAATTTGAGCCTATTCTACTAAATTGCATCCTGGATAGTATTCCTGGAAAGCACACAATTATTAGTCATATGACCATAAGTAGTGAAATTTGCAATACTTTTTTCGTTTTCTTTGTTCCATAGAAGGTAATTTATGATCATCACTCAATTTAATTTGTTTATCTTTCAATAATACATCAAATATTTGCTCAACTTTCGATACACCAAATGAATAAATTTTTTTAGCCATTTTATAATTAACTTCACCTTTTTTCAATAATTTACAAGTATAAGGTGGTCTTACTTTCAATTCAGCTATATTAACAACTTCTCCTTCACTTGCACTATCCTTATCAATTTTAGATTCCTCACACATTATTCAAGGCACTTACATTAGACATTATTTCTTTCTTAGGCTTATCGAATATTCGACATCATTCTTTTTCATATCTAATTTGTTTAATTCACCTCACTTTACCAGCCAATTGAGCTATATCCCTCAATGACACATTAACTAGCTTTTTTTGCATATTTAAAACTCTAAACTTGTTGATGCCATCTTTACCAACTCATGTTCAAGAATCCGAGTGATGCATCGAGGCTTCATTTGCCTACATTTATTCAAGTAATCATCAATGTTCCCATTATTAAGTCTTTTCACAATCATTAGGTCCATTAAGCTCTCTTGAGTTTCTTCCCTAGAAAATTGTTTATGGAAATTTCTTTCCAATTACACCCAATTATGTATCAAATCATAGGGTAATGTAGTGAACCAAGTAAAGGCAGTTTTTGTTAAAGAATTGGGAAAATATTTTGTTTTCAAATTCTCAATCAGTGATAAAGCTCTATATTCAATTTGGTATTTTGTATCTTGCAACATGCTCTAATGTGGATTTCTCGATTTTCCTAGCAAATTTAGAGAACTTGGATATTTTGTAAGTTCTACGAAATTTAGTTTCCAATACAAAGTTTGAGAATGGAGACACAAAATAAGGTTGATTATAAAGGATTTCATACTCGTGGTGGATGCCTTGAATTATTTAAGGCATAAGAAAATCATATATCAGACATGCCTCATAAACAACATGTCCCGTGTCCGACACGTATCGGACACCGACACTCGTATAATACTTGTAGGACACACTATGTCCAATTTGAAAGATATTTTTTTATCTTTGACATGATTTTGATGATTAAAATAAGGAACAAATCTTATACTATCACTACTTTTCGCATATTAGATATTAGATAGATATATTAGAATCATTTTTGTATTAATTGACAATGTGTTAGTTGACAATTTCAAATTTAACATGTATATAAACGTTGTGTCTTGTGTCCTATATTTTTTCAATCTAGTCATATCTTTGTGTTCGTGTCTGTGTCGTATCCGTACCCGTATCCGTATCTAGGCAACATAGGATATAAGAACTTGAATTCTCTAGGAAAGATTAAAGGAAAAGAAACACTATTAAAAAAACTCATATTTCCTGTCAATTTTGTTTTGAAATTTTTTTCGTAGGAAATACTTACAAATTTTATTATGAAAAAAAAATTGCAAAAAATTGTTACCAATTTTTTTGCAAAATATTTTGTATAAAATATTTTTCGCAACAAATTTTGTAGAAAATACTTGCAAATTTCTTAATTTTGTAGGAAATGATTACGAATTACCTGCCAATTAAGATTCTTAGAAAAAATGGTAGAAAAAAGTTTTTTCTTACAATCTTCTTTAAGAAATTTACAAGAAAAATCTCATGTAATATGGGAATATTTAGTAGTGAAAGGAGAAAATGAGAAGATGAAAGTTATATTTTCTTTTACGGAAAGAGATGGATAGAAACTTTACTAATAGTACCAATTTCCTTCTAAACTCACCTTTGTCACTCACTTCTTTTCCACTTTCGATCTAGACTCAGCCCAACAATTTCAAGCCCACCACTATGTAATCAATACTTATCATATACTACACTAACATTTATGTATAATCTGCATATGAAACTTAAACAATTACCACTATGCCATTGTTAATATTATACTTACTTTTAAATAAAGGGTATTGATAACATATTTATTAAATAAATCCACTTTGAAATTTTTGTTAGACTTTCTCTACTTTTAGTTGTTTTGAAACTTTTTATTTCTCTGGGTATTGGTATTTATAATTTTTTCAAGAAAATGTTTTTATGGATTTTTAATTACATTAATACGGATTTTTTTATTTTTGGTATTAGTAATTTCAAATAACGAAAATCGTATGTAACAAAGAAGACAATTTCTAGGGAGTAGATATGATGAGGCGGAAACTGAAGAAAGGAAAATAAAAAATGAAATATTATTTTTCAGAAAGGAAAGAAAAAAAAATATTTTTAGAAGGAGAAAAACCCAATGTTGAGAAGCTATCCTTTGAAAATCGTTTGTGGAGTCTCTCGGGTCGTTTATTCATTGGTATCAATCTTAAATAATATGGAAAATTTTTACCATACGGAAACAATTGTAATCAAAAAATTATATTAAAATTCAATATAATAGCATATAAATATTTTAAACTGTAATAATATGTCAACAAAATATTATATCATATTACTAGATAATATTATAATATTTTGTTTAAAATCAATATAGCATTAATCAATTAATCTATACTACGGATAAAGAAGCCTTTTAATTGACTTTTCAAGTGTATATATTTCCTTAACCATTTTACTCTTTATGTTTTGATTTTGTAAATATAAATGTCTTATTTATATTGATTTATATTGATGGTTAAATTTCTTGTTTTAATTGGAATTAACCCGCATTGAATAGTATGGATATGGGTATGAGGATGAGAATGAAGATGAGGATGTACATATCCTCGTCATAATACCTATTCCCGTCATATATTTATACTCGTTTAAATTATTAAAATATTCACAATTAATTAAGTAACTATATATATATATATATATATATTCTATTTTTTATTTCTTTTAATTATTTGGTTTTTTATGAAACTCATTCACATCTCTAATACATTTTTTATTTTATCATAACCTTTATGTAATTATGTTAAAATAATGTATGTCAATTAAAAAAATGTATTTCTAACATTTGAATATTTATATAATTTTTTAATATTTTTATTTATTGTATATTTTTCTTTCAAATGAGAATGTTTAATACTCTCAATTTAAGTGTTTAATAGCATAAACCTTTCATTTACTAGGTAATATAAAAAAACATTTACTTATTATTATTAATTTTTGTTTCATTTGAAGAACTCTTTTGTTTCGCTAAAATATTTTTTGTTATTTCTCAACCATTGAATATATATGTTGATATTTGAAAATTTTTCTTAGATCTTTAAGATATTTTTCATCTTATCATACCCTTAATTATACATTTATTTTCCTTTGTGCGATTGCTTTCAATAGTCTCCAAATTGTTTATAAGACACACATTTGTTAATTTTTTTATTTTTTTATTTTTTGTTTATTTTCATCATGTAGAATACTATTTCGATATATTTTATCTAATTATTTTTTATTTTTTAACTCATTATAATCATACTTTAATTTTTTCACTATAATTGTATAAATAATTTTTATTTATTACAATATAAAAATTTAATGTAATTGTTATGAATATTTTTTTATCACTATCTAACATATATTGGAATTCAAAAGATACTAGATCTATGTGAAAATTTTATTATGTTTATTATTTGTTTTTTGCATCATTTTGATCAAGTGATGTATTATAACTTTTATTAGTGTATAAAAAAGATATTCATTATAATTAAAAAAAATTGAAGTAAATAAATATTTAAAATATATTTTAATTTGAATATTTTTTCCTTTTATATTTTTTTTTAAAATATTTTTAAATTTTATCAACTAGGTTTCATTAATGTTTGCAAATTTAATAAAT